>ERZ746981.16-NODE-16-length-216645-cov-33.919757_pt1 | contig 216645 bp, 195 predicted proteins | sample MGYA00374948_ERZ746981 | MGnify/ENA primary metagenome ERZ746981 (study PRJEB28757, sample SAMN06711160) | food metagenome | host: microorganism | place: China:Harbin | collected 2017-01-30 | study: EMG produced TPA metagenomics assembly of the Analysis of... | reverse complement strand
ATCTCTTAAATCGCTCATGCTTCATAGCTGAACCAGACCAGAAGTATTCAGCAAGGCGTCAGTCGCCGGGAGCTTACTGATTGCCACGGCGCCCGTCGACCTGAAATCCAAGCTTTCTAGCATTGCCAGCCGCTTTGCTGCATTCGGATTGTTGAACCATCTGGGTCGATCGCCGCTGCTCCAATGGTGAGCATGCTCGGATCGAAACGCATGCCAGTTGTCGATGAAATCCCTGAAAGGGGCACCACGATCATTGACTTCTACTGCGATCCGGATGTGATCGAGATAGCTATCGGCGAGCGCGTTCAAGCGGTCGGTCATATATCCATTTTCGCCTGCCTAACTCATCGGTGCAATGATCGAGCAGAAAACGTGAATGACCGGTATCAAGCTTAATGGATCTGCCATCCTGTGACCGATAAGACGGCGACTGCCGCCTGTCTGTTCTATACTTGATGACGACATACAGCTTTACGAGGGAAGCAAGCGATTTTGATTCTGATGACAGATTTTCACTGGATTTATCATCGCATCAAATCGTCAGCAAAGCGCCGCAAAAGCGTCCTCAATTGATCGAGGTCCTGGTCGGTCCAATCAACGAGAATGCGGTTCGCCAGCCTCTCACGGGCCGCGTTTAGCAGGTGGACCATTTCCTGTCCCTTTCCTGTCACTGTCGCTTCGCGAACACGCCTATCCGTTATGGAAGGCTTGCGCTCAATGAGACCCAGTTCTTCCAGCTTGCTCATTTGTCGGCTGATGGTCGTATGATCGCGTCCTGTCCGGTCCGCGAGGTCGACCACGCCGATGGGACCGTAACGCCATACGCGCGCCAGAAGCGGAAACAGGGCCCGATCCAGCGGAATGCCCGCTTCTTCGATCAGGCGATCATCCCGACGCGGCCGGTTGATTTCATCGACCAGATCGATGATCGCTGCATGGAGTCCACGCAGGATTTCAGGATCGTGTGCATTATTCACGTTTTTCGTTGCTTTCGACGCTGAGCCTATATATGTGAATATTACACATTTATTCGCGGAGCTGCCAGTGGCTTTCGATACAGACATCCTGATCTCGGGTGCGGGGGCCGCAGGCCTGACACTTGCCATCGACCTCGCCCGACGCGGGGTTTCGTTCCAACTGATCGAGCAGAATGCGCAGCCGTTCAGCGGGTCGCGCGGCAAAGGCATCCAGCCCCGGACGATGGAGATCTTCGAGGATCTCGGCGTCGTCGATCGTATGGCTGCGGCAGGCGGATCCTATCCGCCGCTATGTCAGTATCGTCCTGATGGAACTCATAAGGTGTCGCGTCTGACGGAAGCGGACGTCTTCCCGACCGCCGCCGAACCTTATGCCGCCCCGCTGATGCTGCCGCAGTTCGCAACCGAAGCCATCATGCGGGAGCGGCTCGCCGAGCTGGGCCATCATCCACACTTTGGGACACGACTGACCAGATTTGGACAGGACGCCCATGGCGTTACGGCGAGGATCGAACAGAACGGCGGCGAGCAGGTTGTCCGTGCCCGCTTCCTTATCGGAACCGATGGTGGCCGCAGTTTTGTGCGTCATGCATTGGCGATCGATTTTCCGGGAGAAGCACTGGGCGTGCGTGCGATCGTTGCCGATGTGCGGCTGGAGGGTCTTGATCGGTCCGCCTGGCATCGATTCCAGTTCGGTTCACCCGAAACGCAGGTGATGATCTGTCCGCTAGCGGGAACGGATCTGTTCCAGATTCAGGCTCCTGTGGCACTGGACGGAGAGATCGACCTGTCTCCTGTCGGACTGACCGCGCTCATCGGAGACCGGACCGGCAGAGGGGACATTACGGTCCGTTCGGTATCCTGGTCCTCGGTCTATACGATGAGTGCGCGTCTGGCCGATCGCTATCGGATCGGGCGCGTCCTCATTGCGGGGGATGCTGCGCATGTTCACCCGCCAACCGGCGGTCAGGGCCTCAATACCAGCGTTCAGGACGCCTATAATCTCGGCTGGAAGCTGGCTTCCGTGCTCTCGGGGGCGCCGGAAGCGCTGCTCGACAGCTACGAGGCGGAGCGTCGGCCGATCGCATTGAACATGCTGCGTCTTTCGACGCGGCTGCTCGGGGAAGTAAAGCAGGGCACCATGCGACGCGATCGCGAAGCGCGTCAGCTCGACCTCGGCTATCGCGGTTCATCGTTGAACGTGCCCGGTTCGGTGGGGGGCAAAGTGCAGGCGGGCGATCGCGCACCCGATGCTCCCTGCCGCGGACAGACCGGGCAACGAACACGGCTATTCACGGTTTTTCAAGGGCCTCACTGGACCTTGCTCGGCTACCAGCCGCACGACCGACCGTCGGCCATCGCGGGTGTCCGTATCGTCACCGTCGGCGCGGGGCATGAACTCGTCGACGAAGAGGGCGATATCGCTGAAGCTTATGGGATCGAACCCGGTCAGTGGGTGTTCGTGCGTCCGGACGGTTACATCGCCGGAATATTTTCTCCCGATGGACTGGAGCAACAGCTTTCTCGCTACCTGGCGCATGTACTGCCGCCCCGCCCAACCGATACGCTTGGAGAGTCATGAGGCGGGTGATGAACCGCTCCTCCGGGACTGGCGGTAACCCGCATTCGCACGCTGAACACGCATGTCAGCTTTCCGGAAGCGCAAACCTTGCCTGCGAAGTCCGGCTTGAGGCGGAAACAGCCTGTCTGCCCTATTTCCATTGAGGCAACAGGCAGTTTTGCGGGAAGAACGGTCCGCCCTGCTTTGGAGCGGACAAACGATGCCTCCTGCCGCTCATGCAACTTGATATGATGCATATTTTAAGGCACATGGTGAACTATCATCGCGATACTGTTGTATGGTTCTCATTCCCCGAGAGAACCATGAGACGCGGAAGGTTACACTGAGAAAAAGTCGATGACACATGAAATCCGCCTCGCCACCCCCGAAGGCCTTTCTGCTGTCGAGACCATCGTACGACATGCCTATAGTCTCTACGTCTCTCGCATTGCCGCAAACCGGGTCCGATGCTGGACAATTACGCTTCCCTGATCCACAGCGGGCGCGTTCACGTTGCCGTTCATGACGGAATGGTTCACGGCGTCCTTGTCCTGATCCCGGATGCGGATGCCATGCTTGTCGACAACGTGGCGGTCGCCCCCGCTGCGCAAGGATTGGGTATAGGGAGAAGACTGCTGGAGTTTGCGGAAAACACCGCCGCCGAGGCGGGTTTCAGTCACATCAGGCTCTATACCAATGAGGCCATGACTGAAAACTTCTCCCTCTATCAGCGCATCGGGTATGCTGAGACGCATCGCGCCGAGGAAAAAGTCTTCAACGCGTTTACATGGTCAAGACACTCCCTAAACGTCCTTGCTCGCCGTGAGGATGAATGGATCGTCTGCGATAACTGATCAAAATCAGGACAGGGAGATGAGGAACTGGCATTACTGCGGCAGTTCGGAGGACGAGGGATAGAGTTTGCGGGCAACCCGCTCCATGGTCAGTCCCTGCACGATGATGGTAAACACGACGACGCCGTAACAGACCGGCAGCAGCAGATCGCGCAAGTTTCCGGGCGGCAATCCGAGCGCCAGCGAAACCGAGATGCCGCCACGCAGGCCGCCCCAGGTCAGGATCCCAAGAACACGGCCCCGTTCCCATTGCCTGATGTGAACCGGAAGCGTTGAAAACAGCACGCTCAATGCCCGCACGGCAATGGACAGCGGGATCACGGCAAGTGTCGCCAGCACCGTAAACAGATGCGGCGTGATCTCAAGGATCTCAAAGCCGATCAGCATGAACAGCAGGACGTTCAACACCTCGTCAATGAGTGTCCATGCGATATTGAGTTCCTTTCGGGATGCCTCATCGAAAACGGAATGGCTATAGCTTGTCCCAAAGCACAGTCCCGCCACAACGACGGCAATCGCACCCGACATGCCAAGCTGGTTGGCGATACTGAAGGTTCCGGTCGCCAGAGCGAGCGATGTCAGCAGATCGATATGCGGATCCCGCTGTCCCTTAAGCACACGGAGCGCGATCCATCCGGTTAGCGCGCCTAGCAGGCCGCCACCGATCGCCTCGCGGCAGAAGCCGAGAGCAATCTCAGAGACAGTTACCCCCTGACTGTCCCCGGTTGCCAGCCCGATCGTGACACCGAAAATGACAACGCCCACGCCGTCATTGAACAGACTCTCTCCTGCAAAAACGGCCTGAAGCGGTCCGGGCAGTCCGAGACGTTTCAGCATTCCGACGACCGAAACCGGGTCGGTTGGTGCGAGAATGGCGCCAAGGACGATGCACCATGCAAAAGGAATGGCGTGGCCCAACAGAGAGAAGACATACCATGCCGCGATCGCCAGAAAGGCAACAGCCAGAACGGTTCCCAGAACAGAGAGGGCAGCCACAGAGGCAAGCTTTGCGCGCAGATGTCCGACATCCACCTGCGTGGCCCCGGCAAACAGAAGGAGGGACAATGCGCCATTCAGCAGGGCCGTAGGGAGATTGATGGCTCCAAGCACAGATCGCGGGAGAGCCTGAAGGTCATAGTCCGGTATCAACGGATCCAGGATCATGACCAGCAGGGAAGCCAGCAGTGAGAAGACCAGCACGCCGATCGTCACAGGAAGGCGAAACGTGTGGTGATTGAGAATACTGAACCCTGCCGAGAGTGTCAGAAGCAGGGCGAGGAGGCTGATGGTATCCATGCCTTCACCGCTGGCCGCTCCCACTCCCTACGTCAAGAAAAACCGGCGATAGGTCGCTATTGGAGGAATCTGACAGTTCGTTGAACGGCGTAGATGAGGGCGTAAGCCGACATTTCTAATTTAAATGAACATCATCGTTTGCTGCCATACTGCTTCGCAAGGATTGAAGCGCGCTGGCGCAACGTCCTGTCTCCTTTTTTGAGAACGCCAGGAAGTTCCACTGCCTCCCGCATATAGATCTTCGCAAATCCCGGATCATATCGGGTGATGGATGCCGTATTGTCGATCAGGTCAGCCAGCTTGATGGTCTGACCTTCGGCCGAGGCCAGGGCTAGATGATCCCGATCCATCGCCTTCCGTACTCTGCGGTTGCCATCTGCTGGTCGGCTGACATCTGTTACCATCTCGACCAGAGCTGCTACGTCCTTACCAAATTCAGTCCTGATTTCCTCCAGCGTGACCGGTGTATCTTCCACCACATCATGCAGGAGCGCTGCTGCGATGACCTCATCGCGGGCACCGGTGTCCTTCACGGTCTGCGCAACACGGCGCGGATGCCCGATATAGGGATCGCCCGTGTATTTGCGACGCTGATCGATGCTGGCGTGTGCCCGTGCTGCAAACGCATCGGCTCGTGAGATCAGGTCTGTCATCCGTCAATGATCCCATAAAATTCAGATAGGTACAACATGACACAGCGCATGCTCGGCTGCCGTCCTGCACAAACACGCGCGGGCCATGAAGCCCTCCATGTCGGCCATGCGGGGCTTCATGGCCCGGCAGGCCCCTTGCCCAGCTTGACCGTAGCCATATTGACCCCGCACCGCTGATGCTGGGCAATAATGTGCTGGGCGACTGCACCAGCGCGGGCATCGGCAATCACCTGCACGCCACGGCTGCGCTGGCTGGCTTCCAGATTGCCGTAACCACGTCTGCCGCCGTGCAGTTCTATTCCCGCTCCACCGGCTATGTGTCCGGCAATCCGGCTACGGATAATGGCGGCGTAGAGGTGGACGTGCTGACGACCGCCCTGCGCCATGACTATGCACTGGCAGACCAGACGCTGTTTCCCCTGTGGGGGAGTGCCCATCCGGGCGATCTGAACGGGGTGCGCAATATCACTGCGGGCCTGTCGGCCGCCTATCTGGGCGTGCAACTGGCCACGGCGGATATGTGGGAAGATCAGGACGGCAACCTGCCGCCCGTATGGGACACGGACAGTCCGGCCGACCATGGCGACCCGACGCCCGGCAGCGCGGGCGGTCACTGCCTGCTGCTGTGGGATTATGCGGGCACGGCCGACACCGATCTGGTCACCCTGCTGACATGGGGCAGCAGGCAGAAGGCCACATGGCGCTGGGTCCGATCCCGCATCATGGAGGCGCATGGGTTGGCGTGGGGGCAGTTGCACGCACCCGGCGGCCTGTATCCGGCTGGTGACGACTGGGCAGCTCTGGTTGAGGCCAACGCAGCATATCTGCGGGGTGTGTCGTGAATCGGGGCAACCGAATGGCCTTCCTGCTCGGCTGCATGATTGGCCTGTCCGGCTGCGCGGTCCATCCATCCAAAGTCAGCACGACCATCCCGCAGGCCATGGCAGGCATCCAGTCCAGTCTGGCGCAGGCCGGAGTGGTGTCGGTATCGCACGCGGGCGACTGGACCCCGGCTCAGGACGCGCTGTTCGTCCGCGCCGTCCGGGCGGCGCAGTGCAGTCAGAACCGAGCCGACCCGGTGGTGGGCACGATTGCGGGCGATGTGACCTTGCAGCTATCAGGGCAGTTCACGCAGGGCGGCCAATTCACAGTGGGAGCGATCACGACAGCGCCCACATTCGGCGTGCAGGGCGATACCATCCAGACGGGCGGCCAGATGATTAGCCTGCCGGTGGCCTATGCTCCGCTATCCCATATGCCTGACGTAGAGATGGGACGGCAGCTTAGCTACGAGGCATCCATGTTTACCCAGAACGATGACGCCCGGCAATGCCGAGGCAACCCGGTTGATTGCTGACCGGGAGACCCTGCGGGCCAAGGTGCAGCCAATGATTGATGCCTGTGCCTTCGGCAAGTGCAGCGGACACGCACCGGTTACTCCCTTCGTCGGTCAGAAACCATAAGTGCAAACGCCTCGACTCGCATAAACGAATCGAGGCGTTTGTAATTAGTCAAAATTCAAACCATCCCCTTGTTTTTAAAGGAGATGCCATCGCCTTCCAAGCTGTGGGTCTCTGGTTCAAATCCAGCCGGGCGCGCCATTTTTCAATGGGTTAGAAGCTTTAAGCGTGCACGGTATTGCAGGCCTGTCGCAGATAGCAACCCACCCAATATGGCCGCGCGGGGCAGTGATCGACATGACCTCCTTGATATCATGCCGCGTCCTATATCCATATCAATACAGGTCATTTCTGCCCGTGTTGGCAGATAAGTGCCGATGGTGCCTGCCGACAATCAATGCCACCTTCCCCAAACATCATCATCAGGATGACGATCACCGTACGGGAACGGAACGCCTTATTACACAGCAAAACCGTCGCGCACTTCGCCTTGGGATATGTACGGACAACCAGCAGACCGTCTGAAATACCAGTCTACCAGAACAGAATGGCCAAAACCTTCCCAACGCGCCGGACCTGCTCCAGCAGGTAAGTCGGTTGCGGACCATCCTACGCGCAACCCTCCGGACCATGCCGTCAATCTGGGGCCTATGAATATTCCGCGGCTCGCCGGACAGCCTTCACGCAGCATCAAGCTCACTTACGCAGCCCTGTGCCAACTCCAACCGCGCGCCGCCCCCAGCATGAGCAATCTGTTTTCGCCCCACCATCCCTGCGGGAAGCATGATCGGACCATTCTCGGCGGATATGGAGAAAACAGCTAACCCGTTCTTTCCTTCGCACCCGACGGAACCGTAGCTACGACGGGGGATATATCTTCAACCGGCCTGCGACCGGGGGCGACGCGGCGGAACCACATCACAACAGGGCGCAGGCAGATGCACAGCATGATCAGTGCCGCGACATCGGCGGCCGCAGCAGCCCCCTCCAGATGCCACAGCGTTGTCATGCCATAGACCAGTGGCAGGTAGGTCAGCGTTACGATGATGCGCCCCTTCAGCACCTGCGAGACCTGCCCGATAACGGTCAGCAGCGGCTCAAGCGGCACGACGCCAAGACCCAGTATCGCGCTGCCCAGCATCAGCATGATCAGGTGCCGCCCCCCCTGCCAGTGAACATGCAGCATCCAGGTCAGCAGGATATTGCCGATCGCCATCGCCACGCCCATGAGCAGGATGGAAAATCCGCCGATCATAAGGAACAGCTTGGTCGTGACACGTTTGATGCCGTACCAGTCCTGCTTTTCGCGCAGGCGGATGAATTCGGGGTAGAGTGCCGGCATCATAAGCTGCGCGGGCTTGGCGATCCCTTCACCAATCTGGCGGGACACGCGATAGACGGCGGCATCGGCCGGCCCCAGCAGCCCCCCCACCAGCAGCGTGCCGAACTGGTTGAAAACCGATCCCAGCACATGATTGCAACTGGTGGAAAGCGTGAAGCGCCAGATACCCGGCGCATCGCCGGACTTGAGGCGACTGAACAGGCTGAAACCTGCCAGCCCCCCTGCCCGCCTTATCTGCAGCCAGCCCAGCGTGGTGCTGCTCATGAACATGACAAGCTGCGTCCCGCTCCACACCAGCAGGTAGTAATCCAGACCCATATGCCACATGAAGCCAAGACCTGACCCCACCGTGCGAACCAGCACGCCCGACAGGTCGGTCAGCGTTGTCAGCCAGAAGGAATTGCACAGCCGGAACACACCCGCCGACCAGCTTGTATTGGTATAGGAAATCGTCACCATATAGATCAGCGCCGCCGTCTGATCAGCGGCAGGCCAGCCCATATAGGTACCGAAAAGCGCCACCCCCAGCGAGCCGACAAGCCAGCCCACACTCCCGCTGATATAATCGGCCCGCATACAGAACGCCAGCACGCGGGCGAACTGCGCCCGCCTGCCACGGGTAAAGGGATCAGTCCCGAAATGCAGCAATGGCTGCCATGACTGCAGATGCGTTGCGGCGGATACGGCGGCGCCGAATGTCGTCACCAGCATCAGCACACCGAACTGCTGCAATCCGAGTGCGCGCACGGCCCACGCGACGTAGACAAAGCTGCACACCGCATTCGTCGCCCGCCCGGCGATCAGGAAACCGGTATTGCCAAAAATACGCCTGAGCGCATCCCGTTCCTCACTGGACATGGGCGCTCACACGTACCAAAGCCCGCGCACGGCAAAAACCCGGACACGTTCCCTCTAGACCACCGGCGAAAACGATAGCGCAAGCCTCCCTGGCTGAACTCAGGCGCGGGTTATGGCCAGCAGGCTGTCGTCCGCGATATCTGGCATCAATGCCCATGGCTTCATACTTTAATGCGCCGGGCCGGTTGCCGCTAGCCCCCAGCCCCCACGCGTTGCAAACGATTCGTAACCGGTGATGCCGCCAGCGCCCAGCCAACCGCCATGAACAGCCACCCCGCCGTGGGCTGGGTCAGGAACGAACTGGATGACTGAATAGGCCAGAAAACCAGAAAACAGGTAATGGCCAGCATTATCCGGCCCGGATCGCGTGCGGGAGACAGGTCCGTGCAGGCCACCCGCAACCAGCATAGCACCAGCGCCACATACAGACTGATGGCAGGCAGCCCGCCCATGGTCCCGACCAGCAGATAGTAGTTATGGGGGTGCAGATTACAGCCCGCCGCCCCGCCATGGGTACCTTCCGCCACGCCAAGCCATGGCAAGCCGTGGAAATAGGCCGGATCGGGACAGGCATGGCGAAATCCGTCAAATCCCAGCCCCAGCCATGGATGACGCCAGATCATGACACCCGCGCGGATAAACAGCATTCCGTAAGGACTGTCGGCAAAACCGTGCAGATGTGCGATGAAGTTCACGACCAGCTTCTGATACGCCTGCGGCGCCAGCAGGGGTGACAGCACAACGCCCACCGCCCCCAATCCGGCAGCCACCAGCATCCCGCCCCGCAGACGCGGGATCAGAACGCCCACTATCCCCATCGCCATCAAAAAGTGCAGCAGCGGCATGCGCTGGGCCACCAGCACCATGGTCAGCATCAGGCCCATCAATATGGCCGCCGCCATGGTGCGCCCCCGCCTGCCTTCTCGCATGGATAACGTCATGGCCAGCGGGAACAGGGTGGGAAGTGCTGTCATGACCAGCGCATGCCCCGCGCGTGGTGCCCATAACGGACCAAGCAGCGCGCCATCAGCCCACCGGCCATACCCCATGAAGTTACGCCCACACAGATACTGCTGCCAGCACCCGGCCACCAGCCACACGGCCACCGCAGCATAAGCCTGCCCCAGCATCCGCCGCGTGCGGGCATCGGGCAATATCCATACCTGCAGGGCCGCAACGAACAGGAAATAGCGCACGAAACACAGGGCCTGCACACCCGCATGAATGCCCCCCATTACGCCGGATGCAACAACAATGTCACCGCACAGCAGTGCCGCCACCACAACCCATGCCTGCCGTAACCAGCCCCAGTCCCGACATAGCTGGCAATGCACGACAAACAGCACGGCCACCACCGTCATGACAACTTCCGCCGGAGCCAGCGCGTACAGAAGCAACAGCGGCATGGGAATGACAAGGCCGGTTACACCCCGCCGCATCCAGTGCTCCACCCGCTGCATCAATCCTGTGTCCCACATGCCATCATGCACCGCATATGATACGCAGCCCGTCCCCATGAAAAGTGTAATGTCCAGGAAGAGGCCCGATAGCTGTCACCGCCCCTACGCGGCCTCGTGTATGTTTGTCGTCCCGTTCCTTCATCGGCGGGGGCCTCCCATAACTCAGGCCGTCATGAGGCCTTGTGGGCGGAACGAACCAGGATGGAATGTGTAAAAAATCTGGATGAACGGGAGCCATATAATCGCGGCAACAGGGTGATTGCCCGTACTTTTCTTCCTGCGTCACACCCTTGCCGTCGATAGCACATACATCTTACGGGCGTTTCCTGTCGCCCGTCATCTCAACGCTGAACCACCCCATTATCCGTCCCTGAAGGGCTTCGGATACCCTGAAACATATGAACTGGCCCGCGTGCTACCCTCGCCCGTTGCGGGACGTTATGGCGGGCCTGTATCGAAAAAGGGCAGCAGGACAGAAACCGGGAGCAGCACCCGTAAACCGTTACGCATGATCCACGTTGAGCCTTCACCCGCAGGAGGCTGCCATGCGCCATACCTTACAGTTTCTCACCATCCTTGCCCTAAGCCTTTGTGCCACAGGCTGTCACCACCCATCGCATAACCGCCCTGTCTACTGGCATGAAAATCAGGACCCGTACAGAAACCCCGACCAGCACTGGAGCCGGGGGCCGCATACGGATCACTGACGCCGCGCAGATTCAGGCTGGAGAAAACGCAGGGGTCAGGCAGTCAGGGGCGATTGCACCGCGCGATCATCGAGATTGCGACGCACATCCTGCACGAAACGCGAATATCTGACTGCCGTGAAGAAGATATCCATCAGGACACGGGCAGGCCATCTGCATGGACGCCTGACCTGAATCAGCAGGACATAGCGGGTATCGTCCGTATTGTTCCAGACTTCATGGTTATAGGTATCGTCAAACAGGATAGACTTGCCCGCGCTCCATGGATGGACGTGCATCTGTCCGTGATCTTCAATCTGTATCCAGCATTTTTCCCGGTCACGCGGAACATGCAGGGCCAGATGGTAGGTTAGCATGGCCTTCGTCATGCCCCTGTGCCGGGGGATATGACAGCCCGGTTCCAGCACGGAAAACGTCGCCGTGCACAGATTGGGAATCCGGTCGATCAGGGCGCTGGTGACAGGAACGCGCGCGCGGTTTTCCTGTCGCTGGTAGCCATACCCCTCCAGAAAGAAGGACCGCCAGCGTCGGTCGGCTGCGATGCGGCCATGGTCGGGTGATATGTCCCCAAGGGAGGGGATGTCCTCCCCCCCAAGCCGGATGGCCTCATCGCGTATCCTTTCCCAGTTCTGTTCCAGTTCCTTGACCCAGAACATGACATGCGGGTCAAAGACCGCCAGATCGGGAAGCAGGGAAAACCGCATGATGAAAGCATCAAGCCGATCCCGGATGCCTTTGGTCAAATGATAGATCGATTTCCTTGTCGACATTTTTACTTTCTCAGAACACAGGCAGGATCAGGCCATATTATTTCGTGAGATAGCGCATGAACATGCCCGTAGTTCGGCATGTACACCTGCGCTGACAGCATATCACACCAGTAACAGAGGAAAATAATCCGGATTTCTGGTATTTATTGATACTTATTGTCATAATTTCTTGGATAAACTTCCGGAAAAACGGAAATTTTTCTCCCCACATGACCTGATAGCATCCACCGTCTTTCCATCACGCTGCGATGGTCCACCGTGTTCTGTGGAATACCAGATGCTGAATAGAGCATTACCAATGGGACAGTTCATGACCTTCCCATCCCGTCCGTTGCCCTTGTGGCCCCTGCCATGCTAGATTTCTGTCCAGTAGCGCCCGTTCGATACCTTTTACGATGACGATCCGGACCTCGCACCTCCGGTACAGGGCTTCATCGCGACGGGACAGTTTCTGTCCCGCAACCGGTATACCGAAGGGCCCGACATGACTGTCGATCTCCTGATAACTGACGCCTATATCTATGTTGACCGTGGCCATGAAATTGCAGGCGGCTGGATCGCCATAAAGGACGGACGCATCCATTCCCACGGACAGGATGCGCAAGCCGCGCCACAGGCACACAGGACCATATCGGCCCATGGCCAGCTTGTGACACCCGGCCTGATAAACGCCCATCACCACATGTACCAGAACCTGACCCGGTCCTACGCGCCCGTTACGAACGGAACCCTGTTTGAATGGTTGCAGGGTCTCTATCCCCTGTGGGCAGGACTGGATGAAGAATCCGTCTATCTTTCCACTTTCATTGCCATGGTCGAACTGCTGATGGGTGGCTGCACGACCTCGATGGACCATATGTATGTCCACCCCAAGCCATTCCTGATCGACGCGCAGTTCCGGGCGGCGCGCGAGATCGGCTTCCGTTTCCATGCAACGCGGGGTTCCATGACCCGCTCTGTCGAGGATGGCGGGCTCCCCCCCGCATCGGTAGTGCAGGACGAAGATACCATTCTGGCGGATAGCGAACGTCTTGTGGCCAAATTCCATGATGCGTCGCCGGGTGCCATGGATCGCGTCGCTCTGGCGCCATGTTCGCTGTTCAGTGTTTCCGAACGGATCATGCGGGAGTCCGCCATGCTTGCGGACAAACACGACCTGCGCCTGCATACCCATCTTGCCGAAGACCCCGACGAAGATGCGTATTGCGCGGAAATATATGGCTGCACCCCCACGGAATATTTCGAGCGCGTCGGCTGGGCCTCTCCCCGGTCATGGGTCGCGCATTACATCTATCCCTCCAGCGCGGAAATAGACCGGCTGGCCCATGCGGGTGTCTGTACGGCCCAGTGTCCGTGTTCAAACATGATGATCGGCGGCGGCTCCGCCGATGCGATGGACCTGCGCCGACGCGGCATGCGGGTGGGCCTTGGCTGTGATGGCTCGGCATCGACCGACCATGCGTCCATGTGGCTTGAAACCCGCATGGCGCTTCTGCTTGGGCGTTTTCGTCATGGTCCGCACTCCATGTCCGCGCGCGATGCGCTCGACATGGCGACACGGGGCGGGGCTGCCTGCCTTGGCCGGGAAGACGAACTCGGCCACCTCCACCCCGGTGCCTGCGCCGATCTGGTGATCTGGAAAATGTCGGACATCGCCCTTGCCGGCGCCCTGACGGACCCTGTCGAAGCATGGTTGCGCTGTGCGCCCGCCGTGGCTGGCACCACCATTGTCAACGGTCGGATACTGGTTGAGGACGGCGTGCCACTCATGTCCAATCTCAACGACATCCTGCGCGCGCATACACACGAAGCCCGCCGTATCCAGCGCCTGTCTGACCAAATCTGACCGGTATTCGCACCATCCAGATCATGACAGGTCGCGTAACACCGGCAGTGCCTGCCTGATACGATTACATAGACTTCAGGCGACGGGATCGTGCGGGATGAGAACTTACGCGGAGTGTCAAGGGATGACGGCCTGTGCGTGTCCCGTGAATGAGGGGATATAATCATTACTGTCATAGTTTTATCGACCATGACGGCACTTCCCCACCCTCGAGCACTGAAGAAGGCCACCGACCAGACAGGCCGTGACAGCCCGGAGGGATGCATTTCACATCCTTCCGGGCGCAGGCCAGAAAAGATCATTATCCATGCGCATGAACGCGACAGTTTTGTCAGGGTAGTATCTGGACGAGCGCGACAGACGTAGCTAAACAGTTCCTATGGAGAGGTGGCCGAGCGGTTGAAGGCAGCGGTCTTGAAAACCGCCGTGCGTGTGAGCGTACCGTGGGTTCGAATCCCACCCTCTCCGCCATCTCATTTCAACTTACCCGTTAGGCGGTGGTCCGTTATGGTCCAACTGCATCTTACGGCGTGCAGTTTGATTTCCTTAAAGACTGTTTGAAACAGTCTGTCCGGCAAACATCCAGAAATCATAAAGTAGTTTTTGACGTAGCTTTTCCGCAAAAAGGCGACACTTAAAAACTACGCCCGCTTTACAAGACATTACTTTAAAAAAATATCTTATGTAAATAATATTTTTTGAATTTATACTTTTTAAAAGTAATCCCTCCTTAAACGACAGCTACAATCATTCAGAAACAGAAGGAATGAGGCATAAGGCAATATGCCCGTTCATAAATAAAAAAAGCACCCGACCGGCATGGTCGGGTGCTTTCCTTATGAAAGGCTTTGCGCGCTTACGCCCGCCGAGACGGGCCGAAAGCGGCAGGGTCAGACTGCGCGGCGGCCTGCACCACCTGAACGCTGACCGCCACCGGGGCGGCCCCCACGGCCACCTGCGGGAGGACGGCCACCGCCACCAGCAGGACGACCGCCGCCGCCGGGGCGTCCACCACCGGGACGTCCGCCGCCACGGCCACGACCGCCGCCGCCACCCAACACGGGCGGACGCATGGTCGAGTTCTCGGCCGCTTCCGAATGGTAGGGATGTTCGGACACAACCGGGATGGCCTTGCCGATATTCTTTTCAATATCCCGCAGCCATGCACGCTGTTCAGCATCGCACAGTGACACGGCCCAGCCTTCACGCCCGGCGCGCGCCGTACGACCGATGCGGTGCACGTAGCTTTCCGGCACATTCGGCAGGTCATAGTTGAACACGTGGGTCACGTCATCCACGTCGATGCCACGGGCCGCAATGTCGGTCGCCACCAGCACCTTGACGTTACCGGAACGGAAGCCCGACATGGCGCGTTCACGCGCACCCTGCGACTTGTTGCCATGGATGGCTTCGGCGGTGATGCCATGATCGCTCAGGAAGGCTGCGACCTTGTTGGCTTCATGCTTCATGAGCGTGAACACCACGGCGCGCTCGACCTTGGGCGAGTCCACCAGCAGCTTCAGCGCCTCGCGCTTGTTGCCCGTATCGACGAACATCACGGCCTGACGGATACGGTCAACCGTGCTGGACGGCGGCGTCACCTGCACGGTGGCCGGGTCACGCAGCAGACCATGGGCCAGGTCGGAAATGCTCTTGGGCATCGTGGCCGAGAACAGCAGCGTCTGGCGGTCGGTCGGCAGGGCCGCGACGATCTTGCGGATGTCGCGGACGAAACCCATGTCGAGCATACGGTCGGCTTCATCCAGCACCAGCACTTCAAGGCCGGACAGGTCCACATGCCCCTGACCCATCAGGTCCAGCAGGCGACCGGGGGCTGCAACCAGCACGTCCACGCCACGGCGCAGGGCTTCGATCTGACGCCCCTGCCCCACGCCACCGAATACGACAGCGTAGCTGAAGCGCATGTGGCGGGCATAGGACGCGAAGCTTTCCCCGATCTGGGAAGCCAGTTCACGCGTGGGCGCCAGCACCAGCGCACGGGCGCCCTTGGGGTGTGCACGGCCCTTTTCACGGAACAGGCGGTCAAGGATGGGCAACGCGAAAGCCGCGGTCTTGCCCGTGCCGGTCTGCGCCAGACCAAGCAGGTCGCGCCCTTCCAGCAGGTAGGGGATGGCGCCGGCCTGAATGGGGGTCGGGGTGGCGTAGCCTTCCTCGTCCAGTGCCCGCAACAGCGGCTCTGCAAGATGAAGATCGGCAAACGTTGTCATGAATGGCGCCTCCTGGCGCAAAAAATCGGGGCCGCAGGCCGTAAGGCTGGCGGCGGACCCGGATGGCGAACCGACAGATATGCCCGTCCCTGTCCCTTGGTGGCACAGGGGCGCGTATTCTGGCGTCGCAGGGATATCATGTGAGGAATAAAGGCCGGTCCAGTCTGCGTTTCTGCGTGTCCCCCGCGTCAAGGACACGCGCAATCAAACCAGCACGAGGAACAGGCGCGGTCCGTTCCCAAGCGCGATGCTGTATCGCGTTGTGGATGCGGGCGCAAGCTTTTTCACGCCCGCATGCCCTGCCATATGTTTACAGGATATTCAGGCGGAAGGGAAACGGTCGGTCAGGATGACTTCGCTATCGGGCAGTTTACCAACCCGCGGCAGGGCCGGGGCCAGGCCCTTGCCAATCACCACGAACATCGCCACCACATGGTTGGGCGGCAGGTTGATCAGCCTGCCCACCGCTTCGTAATCAAAACCATCCATGGGACAGGACTGATAACCCATGTCGGCTGCCGCCAGCATCAGGGTCTGCGCGGCCAGACCGCTGCTACGCATGGTCTCGTCCTGCTGGACCCATTCGCGGCCTTCGTAATAGGCCTGGATCTTCTCCGCCATCATCTGCTGCACGTCTTGCGGCGCGCCATTGAAGTAGCGGGCCGGATTTTTCTTCCATGCATCACGGTCGGCACACACGACAATCAGCACCGATGCGTCTGTTACATGCGCCTGATCCCACGCGACCGCGCGCAGTTCACGGCGCAGGGCGGGGTCCCGGACCACCACGAAGCGGCAATGCTGGATGTTGAAGGCCGAAGGCGCCATCCGTGCCGCCGAAAGCATGATCCGCAGTTCGGCATCGCTGATCGTGTGATCGGGATCGTAGGTCCGTATGGCCCGGCGGGTGCGGATTGCCTCAAGTGTATCCATTATCACGTCTTCCCCTTGTGCCGCTTTTATGTGCGTGGGGTGTCCTTGCGCCGCAGCAGAAACAGCGCCTGTTCACCAAACAGGTTGGCCAGCCGGATCGAACGCCGCCATGGGGCGCGTTCGCCATCCTCATCAACCGCCATCCATTGCTGGACAACATAACCTTCATCTTCGCACAGCGTCAAAAAGTCGAGGATCGTGCATGGGTGGATATTGGGGGTGTCATACCATGGCGTGCTCCACACGCTGGTCATGGGCATGCGCCCACGGGTCAGCATCTGCACGCGCAGCCGCCAGTGCCCGAAATTGGGAAAGGATACGATGGCGTGGCGACCGATACGCAGCATCTGGCGCAACACTTCACGCGGGCGTTCCACGGCCTGCAACGTGCGTTGCAGCACGACGTAATCGAAGGCGTTGTCAGGATAATGCGCAAGATCATGGTCAGCGTCGCCATGCATGACCGGCAGTCCGTGCGCGACCGAACGGGTCACTTCCTTCATGTCGATCTCGATGCCACGCGCATCGCACCCGCTATTGCGGAACAGATGGTCCAGCAGCGCACCATCGCCGCTGCCCACATCAAGCACCCGTGTTCCGGGCCGGATCATTCCGGCGATCAGCCGCTGGTCAAGGCGCATGGTCAGGCAATCCCGGCATGTTCGGCGGTACCGGCCAGAAAGCCGCGTATGGTCCGGTCAAAATCCGGTTCATCCAGCAGGAAGGCATCATGGCCCTTGTCACTATCGATTTCGACAAAGGATACGTTGGCGGCAACCCGGTTGAGCGCCCGCGCCAGCAGTCGCGCCTGCGATGTGGGGAACAGCCAGTCCGAGGAAAAGGAAATGATGCAGAAGCGCGTACGCGTGCCCGCGAACGGGTGCGACATATCGCCATCATGCTCGGCGCCCAGATCGAAATAGTCCATGGCCCGCGTAATGGTCAGATAGGAATTGGCATCGAAGCGCCGCACGAAGGATGACCCCTGATGGCGCAGATAGCTTTCCACCTCGAACATCTCCCCGAACAGGGAACCGGGCACCCCGCCCCGTCCCGGTTCATGGCGCACGCGGCGACCGAATTTGCGGGTCAGCGCGGCTTCCGACAGGTAGGTGATGTGCGCCATCATCCGCGCAACCGCCAGCCCCCGCGCCGGGATCTCGTTACATTCCCAGTACCGCCCGCCATGCCATTGCGGATCAGCGAAAATGGCCTGTCGGCTGACTTCGTTAAACGCGATGTTCTGCGCGGAATGAAACGGCGATGTCGCAATCGGCATCGCGGCGAACACATGGTCGGGGTAGGTTGCAGCCCATTCCAGCACCTGCATCCCGCCCATGGACCCCCCCACCACGGCCAGCAGGCGGCTTATGCCCATATGGTCGATCAGCAGTTTCTGCGCGCGCACCATGTCGCGGATGGTAATGGCAGGAAATTCGGTGCCCCACGGCTCCTGCCTGCCATCTTCGCCCCTACGCGGGCTACGCGGGCCGGTCGTGCCCATGCAGCCGCCCAGCACATTGATGCAGATGACAAAAAAACGGTCCGTATCAATCGGCAGGCCGGGTCCGACCATGCGGCTCCACCAGCCGGGCTTGCCGGTCAGCGGGTGCGGATCGGCTACATACTGGTCGCCCGTCAGCGCATGGCAGACAAGGATGGCGTTGTCACGCGCGGGCGACAGCGTGCCATAGGTGCGATAGGCCACGTCCACCGGTGCAAGGTGGAAACCGCAATCCAGACGTAATCCGTCCGGAAAGGTAACATGCTGGTGCGACAGGCTGGGGGCTGGGACGGTCTGGTCCATTCTGTATCCGGCATTGCGTCGACAGGGACGATAAAAGGCGGCAGGCACGCGCTCGCCCGCGCATGCGGGGGATACATGCTTCACAGCGTATGACATTACAACCCGGCGGTTGCAAGGTTCATGACCATATCACGGGTTTTACGGGTTCAGAACTGCTCCACCCTGCCAACCCCTTCTATCGCCTTGATCATCTGCGCCACGCGCGGCGTTACGCGATACCGCTCGGCCAGGGTCAGTTCAACGTCTCGCGTTTCCGCAACCGATGGCAGCAGGATCACCCGCCCCCGGCCACCGCCATTGCCATGCAGCACGTCGCGGATCGGTTCCAGCGCATCGGCGCGGTCGAACCATATGCGCAGCTCAGCCGCGGCCTCCGCCGCAGCCTGTTCCAGCTCCATCACGTCCGACGCGGTAATGCGCAGTGCCTCGCCTTCCAGCTTCAGGTCGGCGGTTACGACCACGGCATTACCTGCCGTCAGGATCTCACGCGACCGCGACAGCACTTCGGAGAAGAAGGTCACTTCGCACCCGCCGCTGGCGTCTGACATGCGCACCCATGCCATCTTGTTACCGGTGCGCGTGGGGCGTTCCTTACGGTCCACCACGCAGCCCGCGATCTTGACCCGGCCAATGCCCGCCTGTGCCGCCGCTTCCAGCCCGGTGGCCCTGATGGCACCCAGCCTGCGCATGAGGGGACCGTAAGAATCAAGCGGGTGCCCGGTCAGGTGAAAGCCAATGGCGTCGGCTTCCATGTTCAGGCGTTCGAATTCAGGCCAGTCGGTACAACGCGGCAGGCGCAGCGGTTCACGCTGAGCGGGACCGCTGCCACCCCCACCAAACAGGCCAATCTGCCCACTGGCCGCTTCATGCGCGTTGGCCTGCGCGCGGCGCATCACGGTTTCCGCCGCACCACAGGCCTGCGCGCGGTTGGGCAGGATGGTGTCGAACGCCCCGGCGCGGGCCAGGTTTTCAAGCTGCATCTTGTTGACCTGCCTGGGGTCCAGACGCGCGGCCAGATCCTCAAGATCCTTGAAAGGTCTGTCGCCACGTACCGCCACCAGCGACTGCATGGCGCTCAGTCCGACTTTCTTCACCGCCGCCAGCGCGTAGCGGATGCCGTAGGTCTGGCCGTCGGGCATTTTTTCCACCGTGAAATCCGCGCCGGACGCATTGATGTCGGGCGGTAGCAGCGGAATGCCCAGCCGGTCGGCTTCCTGCCGCAGTCCCGCCAGCTTGTCGGTTTTTTCACGCGCAAGGGACATACACGCAGCGATGAAGGCTACGGGGTGGTTCGCTTTCATCCATGCGGTCTGGTACGAAACCAGCGCATAGGCTGCGGCATGGGATTTGTTGAACCCGTAATCGGCGAATTTGGCCATGAGGTCGAACACCTCCGCCGCCTTTTCGCGTTCGATGCCGCGCTTCATCGCCCCTTCGGTAAAGATTTCACGCTGACGGTCCATTTCAGCGCGGATCTTCTTGCCCATCGCACGCCGCAACAGGTCAGCGCCACCCAGGCTGTAGCCCGCCATCTTCTGCGCGATCTGCATGACCTGTTCCTGATAGACCATGATGCCGTAGGTCTCTTCCAGGATGTCGCGTATTTCCTCGTGCGGGGGTTCCCATGCCTCCCCGTGCTTGCGGCGACAGTAATCGGGAATATTCGCCATCGGGCCGGGACGGTACAGCGCCACGGCGGCGATCAGGTCTTCCAGACGGGTCGGGCGCATCTGCTTGAGCACGTCACGCATGCCCGCGCCTTCGAACTGGAACACGCCGCCGGTGTCACCGCGCGCCAGCATGTCATATGTCAGCCCGTCATCCAGCGGCAGGGCCGACAGGTCGACCTCAACCCCCATGCCATGCAGGAATTTCACCGCGCGTTGCAGGATCGTCAGCGTGGTGAGACCAAGGAAGTCGAATTTGACCAGCCCCGCCTGCTCGACAAACTTCATGTTGTACTGCGTGACCAGCATATCGCTCTTGGGGTCGCGGTACAGCGGCACCAGTTCCACCAGTTCGCGGTCCCCGATCACCACACCGGCGGCGTGGGTACTGGCATGGCGGAACAGCCCCTCAAGCTGCTGGCCGATTTCCAGCAGGCGGCGGATGGCTTCATCCTCGTCGCGCATTTCCTGCAGGCGCGGCTCGCCTTCTATCGCCTGTTTCAGGGTGACTGGCTGGGCAGGATTGTTGGGAATCAGTTCCGCCACCCGGTTGACCATGCCAAACGGCAGGCCCAGCACACGCCCCACGTCACGCACGGCGGCGCGGGCCTGCAGCTTACCGAAGGTGATGATCTGGGCTACGCGATCCGGCCCGTATTCATGCCGGACGTAGCGGATGACTTCATCACGCCGGTCCTGACAGAAATCGATATCGAAATCCGGCATCGACACGCGTTCGGGATTGAGGAAACGTTCGAACAGCAGGTTGAACGGGATGGGATCGATATCGGTAATGGTCAGCGCCCACGCCGCCAGCGAACCCGCCCCCGACCCACGCCCCGGCCCCACGGGGATGTCATGCGCCTTCGCCCACTGGATGAAGTCGGCAACGATCATGAAATAGCCGGGGAAACCCATCTGGGCGATGATGTCGAGTTCAAACGCCAGCCGTTCTTCATATTTCTGGCGCGTCTCGTCATCGATTTTCATGCGCGACAGACGGTTCGCAAGGCCGCTAATGGCCATGTGGCGCAGGGTCTGTTCCTCGGTCTGGCCTTCTTCCACCTTGGGACAGACCGGCAGCAGGGGCTTGCGCGTTTCCACCTGAATGGCACAGCAACGCGCGATTTCCAGCGTATTGTCACAGGCTTCGGGCAGGTCGGCGAACAGGTCGCGCATTACCTCCGGCGGCTTGAACCAGTGTTCGGGCGTGACCCGCCAGCGGTCACGCTCCGCCATCGTGCGCCCCTGCGCGATACACAGCAGCGCGTCATGGGCTTCATACATATCGGGGCGGGGGAAGAAACATTCATTGGTGGCAACCAGCGGTATGCCCATGCGATCGGCCATGGCGATCATGCCCGGCTCCACCGCGCGTTCCGCCGCCTGTCCATGCCGGTGCAGTTCCACGGCCATGTTGGCGCCATAGGCTTCATGCAGGCGGGCCATGAAGGTTGCGGCTTCGCGTTCCTGCCCTTCCGCCAGCATGTGAAACAGCGGGCCACGGCTACCGCCAGTCATAAGGAACAGCCCCCCTGCCCGTTCACACAGCAGGTCGAGGGTTACGGTCGCCTCATCCGTTTCATTCTGGAGGAACCCCGCCGAGGACAGGAACTGGAGATTGGCCAGCCCCTCCGCATTGCGCGCCAGCAGCGCCAGCGGTTCGGCTGGCATGCCGGGCTTGTCGCTACGTGATGGCAGGGCAAGCTGGCAACCGATGATGGGCTGCACGCCCTTCTTGCCGCAGTACTGCGAAAACTCCAGCGCGCCGAACATGTTGCCCGTATCGGTAATGGCGACAGCGGGCATGTTCATGTCATGCGCCAGCGCCACCAGTTCGGGCACGCGGATGGCCCCCTGACTGAGGGAATAGGCGGAATGGACACGCAGGTGGATGAAATGGGCATGGGACATGGCGACACTCTACCCTACTGGCCACCCGATTTGCACTACCTCCGAGACCTGGCCGACCTGCCCGCACGGGTGCTGCAGGGGCAACGGCAGACAGGACGCGGCCCCGCGCACATGCCCGGCCAGAGTACGGCATCGGTCGTGAGCGGGGGCCTGAAAAAAGAAATGCCGGAACCCGAAGGTCCCGGCATGGGATAATGCAGACTGATCGGATCAGGCGGGGCGGCGTTCACGCTGGAACGGAAAGCACGCCATCCCCGAAAAATCTAGGCGTCCGTCTCGCCCGACGTGTCCTCCAGCGGGATGATCTTCCCGTCACGCAGGGTAACAACGCGGTCCATGCGCCGTGCAAGGTCCATGTTATGGGTGGCGATCAGGGCGGCCACGCCATGCGCCCGCACGGTTTCAAGCAGCGCGTCGAATACCGCATCAGATGTATGGACATCCAGATTGCCGGTCGGCTCATCCGCCAGCAGCACCTGCGGGCGGTTGGCAAGGGCACGGGCGATGGCCACGCGCTGCTTCTCCCCGCCCGAAAGCTTGCCGGGCAGATGTTCCAGGCGGTGCCCCAGCCCGAACGCCGCCAGCAGTTCTTCGGCCCGTACGCGTGCCTGCCTGCGCGGAACGCCTGCGATCATCTGCGGCAGCATGACGTTTTCCCGCGCGCTGAATTCCGCCAGAAGGTGATGAAACTGATACACGAAACCGATCCGGTCCCGCCGGAGTTCCGTCCGGTCCCGGTCCGACAGCGCACCCGCATCCTGTCCGGCCAGCAGGATACAGCCCGCATCGGGTTTTTCCAGCAGGCCCGCAAGGTGCAGCAGGGTCGACTTGCCCGTGCCCGACGGGGCCACCAGGGCCACGATCTCGCCGGGATAGAGGGTCAGGTCCGCGCCACGCAGCACGTCCAGCACTTCTTCCCCGCTGATATAACGGCGGGCAACCGCGTCCATGCGCAGCGCGGGTGTAGACGGATTGGGGTTCTCATTCATGGCGCAGGGCCTCCACCGGATCGGTCCGCGCCGCCCGCCATGAGGGATACAGCGTCGCCAGAAGCGACAGGACCAGCGCCATGACGATAACCTCGATCACCTGCGACCAGATCAGCCTGGCGGGCAGATGTTCCAGATAATAGACCTCCGCATTGAACAGGTCGGTGCCGGTGATGCGCTGCAGAAGCTGGCGGATATGTTCGATGTTGAGACAGAACACGATACCCAGCACCGTGCCCGCTATCGTGCCGGTCACCCCGACCGACGCCCCGCACATGAGGAAGATGCGCATGATCGCACCCCGCGTCGCCCCCAGCGTACGCAGCACGGCGATATCGGCGCTCTTGTCCTTGACCATCATGATCAGCGATGAAATCACGTTGAACGCGGCGACAAGGATGATCAGCGTCAGGATCAGGAACATGACATTCTGCTCCACCTGCACGGCACCGAAAAAGGCGTTATTGCTCTGCGTCCAGTCCATGACGCGCACGGTGCCATCCATGGCCTTTTCAATGCCCTGACGCACCGGAGCCACGTTTTCCGCATCGCGTGTCATGACCTGCACCTGCGTCACCTGACCGGGTAGCTGGAAATAGACCTGTGCGGCATGCAGGGGCAGAAATACGTAGCTGGCGTTGTAATCATTCACCCCTGCATCGAAAATCGCCACCACGCGATAGGCCCGCACGCGTGGCATGGTGCCAAACGCCGTTGCGGCGCCCTGTGGTGAAACAAGGGTAAGCCTGCCGCCTACGGTCAGCCCGGCGCGTTCGGCCAGCGTGGTGCCGACGATGATGGTGTCATCATCTCCAAAGTCATCCAGCGTTCCGGCGACCAGATTGTCACTGACTTCGTGCAGGGCGATCAGGTCATTGCGGGTCATGCCACGCACCAGACCGCCCGCATTGTAGTTGCCCGAATTGAGCAGTACCTGCGATTCCACCAGCGGCGCTGCCGAAACCACACCCGGCACCTGACGCACGCGGCCTGCGACATCATCGTAATCGCTGATCGTACGCGTAACGCCGTATACGCTCAGATCCCCGTTCAGGCCGAGGATGCGGCCCAGCAGGTCGGCCTTGAACCCGTTCATGACCGACATGACGATGATGAGCGTCGCAACGCCAAGGGCGATCCCCACAAGCGAGAAGATCGCAATGACGGAAACGAACCGTTCCCCGCGCCGGGCATGCAGGTAGCGCCCGGCGACCATCCGCTCGAAGGGACCGAACATCAGCCGTGGTTTTTCAGGACAAGGGCCAGCGCACCTTCAACCGTATCCTCGGTGCGTTCACCCGTGCGGCGGTTCTTGATCTCGACCTTGCCTTCCTTCGCCCCACGCGGGCCGACGATAAGCTGCCACGGATGCCCCATCAGGTCAGCATCGGCAAACTTCGCACCCGCGCGTTCGCTGCGGTCATCATACAGCAGCAGGTCCGGCGCGGCCGCGTACAGTTTTTCGCAGATGCCGTCACACACGGCGTCACCCGACTTGAGGTTGATGATCGCGGCCTTGAAGGGGGCCACGGATTCCGGCCAGATGATGCCGTTTTCATCGTGGCTGGCTTCAATAATCGCGGCAACCAGACGCGAGACGCCAATGCCATACGACCCCATTTCCGGATACAGCGGCGCGCCATCCGGCCCGCTGATCGCGATATCCATGGATTCGGTGTATTTGCGCCCGAAGTGGAAGATGTGCCCGACCTCGATACCACGGCCCTCGCGGCGGCGCCCGGCAGGTACCTGCGCCCATGCGGCTTCGTCATGCTTCTCGTCGGTCGCGGCGTAGAAGGAGGTCATGCGCGTGAAGAATTTCTCCAGCGACTGGCGATCGGTGATATCCACATCTTCCGCCAGCCAGTCCTGCTCCTCCAGTGCGCTGTCGAAGAACACGCCGCTTTCGCCGGTGGGGGCAAGGATCAGGAATTCATGGCTCAGTTCGCCCCCGATCGGCCCCGTATCGGCCAGCATCGGGATCGCCCGCACGCCCAGACGCTGGAACGTGCGCAGGTAAGCCAGCATCATGCGACGATAGGTATCGACAGCCGAAGCGTAGTCCATATCGAAGCTGTAGGCGTCCTTCATGTAGAACTCACGCCCGCGCATCACGCCAAAGCGGGGACGCACCTCGTCGCGGAACTTCCACTGGATGTGGTAAAGCACCTGCGGCAGTTCCTTGTAGGACTTGACCACCTGACCGAACAGGTCGGTGATCATTTCCTCATTGGTCGGCCCAAACAGCATGTCACGTTCATGGCGGTCACGGATGCGCAGCATTTCCGGCCCATAGGCGTCATACCGGCCCGAACGCTTCCACAGATCGGCGGACTGGATGGTGGGCATCAGCATTTCCTGCGCGCCGATGGCATCCTGTTCATGACGCACGATGTTCGCGATATTGCGCAGTACCCGCAATCCGGCTGGCAGCCAGGCGTAGATGCCTGCCGCCGTCTGGCGAATCAGGCCCGCACGCAGCATGAGCCGGTGCGAGGTGATCTGGGCCTCGGTCGGATTTTCCTTGAGGGTCGGCAGAAAACTGCGGGACAGACGCATATCCGTATGAACCTTGAAGTATGGGAGCCAATAACGCGACGGACCCTAAACCAATAGCAACGCCCGTGGAATGGGGCATGTGCAGCCGCCCGCCCGATACCACACCGAAGCGTGATGCCCCGCCATCCCCCGGACGTAAACATCCGCGTGAGGGGGTGTAGCCGCTGCCCCCGTGCGGGGCTAAGGTGCGCGGGCAAATCTGGTTGCAGAAACGACGCCGGGTTTAGGGAAAACGTACCAAAAAAAATGGCAGGAAACGGATCAACCGCTTCCTGCCATAATCATTTCCGGCCTTGGCCTGTCCGGTCAGACGCGCAGCAGATGCACATCCACCAGCGGACGCTTCTGCAGCTTGCGCCCCAGTGCGCGGCGCAGGGCGGTTTTCGCCGCCTCGCGGAAGGTGGCGTCGCTTGCACGCAGCTCATCGGGAATCTCATCCAGCGCATTGCCGAACTCTTCCGTGATCCGCTGGGTTTCCGGGTCTTCCGCATCCAGCAGGCCCGGCGCGCTCACCTTCGGGTCACCGATCAGGTAGCCTTCATCATCCACCGCGAAGCTACCCAGAACCATGCCATTGAACAGCATGCGACGGCGCGCCGACAGGACGCCACCGTTCATGGGCAGAATCCGCCCGCCATCGAGCACCAGACGCCCGGTGGGCGCCGTATCCCCGACTTCAACGCCATCCGCACGGATATCGAGGATATCACCATCTTCCAGCAGGACCGGCTCGATATCGAGTTCCTGCGCAATGGCCGCGTTGGCGGTCAGGTGCCGCCATTCGCCATGTACGGGAATAAGGAAGCGCGGCCGCACGAGATCATACAGCATGCGCACGTCGCCACCCGTTGCATGGCCCGATACGTGAACAAGGTGATCCTTGTCCGTAATCACATGCACGCCACGACGGGTCAGGCTGTCCTGCACCTGAATCACCGCCTGCTCGTTACCGGGGATCATGCGGCTGCTGTAGATGACGGTGTCATTCTCGCCCAGCGCGATATTGGGGTGCGTATCACCTGCAATGCGCGACAGGGCCGAACGCGGCTCGCCCTGGCTGCCCGTTACGATAAGCAGGATTTCGCCATCGGGAACCGAGTTCGCATCCTGTTCAGACAGGAAGGCCGGCACGTCGGACAGATAGCCACATTCACGCGCCGCGACCTCAAGGTTGCGCAGGCTGCGGCCCACCACCGCCACACGGCGGCCCGCCGCCTGCGCGGCCTTGGCCAGCGTTTCCACGCGCGCCACGTTACTGGCGAAGCAGGTAACGGCAATCCGCCCTTCAAGCGAGGCGATCAGCCGCGTCATCTCGCGCCGCACATCCGCTTCGGAGGCGGAGGGACCTTCGGTGCGGACATTGGTGCTGTCACACACCATCGCCAGCACACCTTCACGCCCCAGGGCGGCAAAGGTCTCAAGGTCGGTCGGGGGGCCGACCTGCGGGTCGGGATCAATCTTCCAGTCGCCGGTATGGACGATGATGCCCTGCGGCGTGCGCAGCACGAGCGACTGCGATTCCGGCACCGAATGGGTGACCGAGACGAAACGCAGGTCAAACGGCCCGACCGTAAACGCGCTGCCCGGCGCCACGACATGGATCGGCACCTGCTGGAGCAGTCCGGCCTCACCCAGCTTGCGGCGCAGCACGGCGGCGGCAAACGGGGTGACATAGACCGGACAGCCAAGCTGCGGCCACAGATGGGCGATAGCACCCAGATGGTCTTCATGCGCGTGGGTGACCACAAGGCCGGTCAGCGCCTTCTTGCGTTCGGCGATGAAAACCGGATCGGGCAGCAGGATCTCGGCTTCCGGCGTATCGTTGCCGCTGAAGCCGATACCACAATCGACTGCAAGCCATGCCTCGCCCTGACGGTACAGGTTGAGGTTCATGCCAATTTCACCTGTCCCGCCCAAGGGCAGGAATGAAACGCCTGTTACTTCATTCATCAAGAAATCCTGTTTCTGTTAATACGGTTTGCGATGGGTTCGAGAAAACGGGCCTGGAACGTCTGTTCCGTGCCGGATTGGTTGTCCTGTTGTCAGCCCGTTCAGGGCCAAGAATACCGTCAGTCACCAGCCTCAGGCCGGTATGCGCGCCGCGCTGCGTGGTGGAACCTGTCCATCTTCCCATTCCTTGCCCCAAGGGGACCGGATGGCTGAAAATGGTGCTCGACACCGACGCAGGTTTGCGGACCTACGCTAACAAATCCTGTATCGGATTATCATGTAATGCCGCTGACTCAAATCTCTTTCGGTGGTCGGGCTGGATTATTATCATCCGCGGGGCGCCAGAAGCACCTCGCCCGTTACGACCCGGACCGGGCCGGACGCCGTGTGCAAAAGCAGGATTCCATCATCGGCCAGACCTGCAAAAGTGCCGCTGAACTGCCGGTTTCCCGCCTTTACATCAACCTTTGTGCCTACCGGATGCCCGCGTTCAAGCCATGCCGTACGGATTGCCCCAAACCCCTGCGCCGCATGACAGGCAAGCCAGCCATCCAGCCTGCGCAGCAGAACCTGCGCCATGTCGGGGGCAGTCGGCACATCCCCCCCGCATTCAGCCAGACAGGCCACATCCCGACCGGCGATAACAGGCGCACAGCGCAGGTTCGCCCCCATTCCGATAACCTGCCAGGCGATACCTCCGGCGCTGCCAGTCTCGATCAGGATACCCGCCATCTTGCAGCCATCCAGCAGCAGGTCATTGGGCCATTTCAGTTCCAGCCGGTGCCCGGCGGGCAGAAAATCCGCAACCGCGCCATACAGCGCAAGCCCCGCGATGAATGGCCACAACCCCACAGGCACATCATCCGCCCCCTGCCCCATCAGCATGACGGACAGGGCCAGATTGCCACCGGGATCGGACCATTCCCGCCCCCGGCTGCCACGCCCCGCAGTCTGCTTCAGGGCCAGGATCGCGACACCGTTGGCGCCCTGCCCCGCATCCAGCCGCTCCCGGCACAGATCCGATGTCGATCCCAGCCGGTCATGCACCTCCAGCAGCCACGCCCCACCACCCGTGCGGGGAATGGAACTGATGGAAGGACGGGCCGGGATATGGGTCATGCTTTACCTGAACAATGCGGAAGCCGCCGCCTGTGCCGCCGTGGCGACGGGACCAAGCCCCACCACGAAGAACACCGTCACCAGCCCCATTCCCACTGACACGAACGAGACGGAAACAGGCGACCGGTCCAGCGCCGGGACGGCGGTATCAAAGAACATGACCTTGACGATACGGATGTAGTAGTACGCCCCGATCACGCTGCTTACGATACCGATTGCAGCCAGCGCGTAAAGATGCGCGTTGATCGCGGCATAGAACACCATGAGCTTGCCAAAGAACCCGGCCAGCGGCGGCGCCCCGGCCATGGAGAACATGAATATCGCCATGGCCAGCGCCATGCCGGGGTCCGTACGGCCCAGACCGGCCAGATCGCTGATGCGGGTTACGGCGCGGCCATTGCGGCGCATGGCGACAATGCCCGCAAATGCGCCGACATTCATGAACAGGTATGTCACCAGATAGACCAGCGTGCCACGCGTGCCTTCTGCCGTACCGGCGGCCATGCCGATCATGGCGTAACCCATATGCCCGATGGAGGAATAGGCCATCAGCCGCTTGATGTTCCCCTGCGGGATCGCCGCCAGCGAACCAAATACCATGGAAAGGGCGGATACCACTTCGATCAGCAACTGCCATTGCGGCGTCATGCTGCCGAAGGGACCGGCCATGACACGCAGCAGCACGGCGAAGGCGGCGATCTTGGGCGCGCCGGCCATATAGGCGGTCACCGATGTAGGAGCACCCTGATATACATCCGGCGTCCACATATGGAACGGCACCATCGACAGCTTGAAGCACAGCCCCACCAGCACGAACACGATGCCCACCATAAGGCCCGCAGGCAGCACGGCGCTGCCACGCACGGCCTGTTGCAGACCCGCATATTCCAGCGTCCCGGCAAAGCCGTAAGCCAGTGAAATGCCATAGAGCAGGATGCCCGACGCGAGCGAGCCAAGCACAAAGTACTTCAGCCCCGCTTCAGCCGCCCCCACCCGGTCACGCGCGAAGGCGCACAGGATGTAGATGGACAGGGACGAAAGCTCCAGCCCCACAAACAGCGTCATGAGATTGCCAGAGGACGCCATGATCATGGCCCCCAGCGTGGAAAACAGGATCAGCACCGGGAATTCGAACTTGTCGATTTCCATTTCGCGCGCATAACCCACGCTCAGCACCAGTGACAGTGCCGCGCCCGTCAGGCTCAGCACCTTCATGAAGCGGGCAAAGCCGTCATTGATAAAAACATGGCTGTAGCCCGTGCCATCGGGCGAAATTACGACAAGCACCCCCGTCACGACAAAGGCCAGCAGCGTCATCATCGCGCAGGAAAAGAAAGCCTGCCCACGCTTCTGCATCACCCCGGCCAGGAGGATGGCCAGCCCCGACAGGGCCAGCACGATTTCAGGCAGAGCAAGTGTCCAGTTCATCGGTATTGGCCCTGACATCCTTGGGGTTAGCGGTAAAACAGCATGGTGGACAGCAGCACCACCAGGCCGATCAGCATGGAAAAGGCGTAAACCGCGATGGAGCCGGTCTGGACCCGCACCGCCTGTCCCGCACTGCCGGATGTCAGGCGGGCCAGTCCTTCGGGAATGGCCTCGATCACACCTTCATCCGCGCCCTTCCACAACAGGCGCGCAAGGGCGCGGTACGGGCGGATGATCGCCACATCGTACAGTTCGTCGAAATACCATTTGTTCAGCAGGAACAGGTAAAGCGGCCGCAGGCTGCGGGCGAGTGCCGCCGGAATACCGGGGCTTGCCACGTAGCAGACATAGGCGACCGCAATGCCCAGCACGGCTGCGAATGTCGGCACCAGCGCGATGAAGCCCGGCGTCTGTTCAAGACGGTCGATCACGGACTGACCGGGCACACCGGCAATCGCCCCATTCCAGAATGCCGCATGACGCGCGCCGATATACAGCGGTTCCAGCGCCAGACCGGCCACCACGGCACCGAAGGACAGCAGCACGACCGGCAGCATCATGGATGGCGGGCTTTCATGCGCGCCTTCATACAGATGCCCGTCACGCGGCCGGCCATGAAACACCAGAAAGATCAGGCGCCAGCTATACAGCGCGGTCAGGAACGCGGTGATGCAGCCCATAAGCCAGCCATAATGGCCCATGCCAGTACCCGACATCCATGCGGCCTCAAGGATCGCGTCCTTGGACCAGTACCCGGCAAAGGGGAAGATACCCGCCAGCGCAAGGCTGCCGATCCACATGGCGATATAGGTCAACGGGATCTTGCGCCACAGCCCGCCCATGCGGAACATGTCCTGTTCATCGTGAACGGCATGGATCACGCAGCCCGCGCCAAGGAACAGCAGCGCCTTGAAGAACGCATGTGTGGTCAGGTGGAACATGGATGCCTGATAGGCCCCTACACCCACCGCCACGAACATGTAACCAAGCTGCGAACAGGTGGAATAGGCGATCGTGCGCTTGATATCAGGCTGCACCAGCCCCACCGTCGCGGCAAAGAAGCTGGTTGTTCCACCGATCAGCACGATCAGGTCGCGCGTGACGGGGGCAAGTTCCACCAGCGGCGACATCCGCACCATAAGGAAGATGCCCGCCGTCACCATGGTCGCTGCATGGATCAGGGCGGAAACCGGGGTCGGTCCCTCCATCGCGTCAGGCAGCCATGTGTGCAGGAACAACTGCGCCGACTTGCCCATCGCGCCGATGAACAGCAGCGTCGCGATGACTTCCAGCAGCGGATGCGTGCCGAAAAGCTGGAACGTGTCGTTCACATGCGCAGGCAGCGCGGCAAAGATGTCATCATAGGACACGCTGCCCAGACGGATGAAGATGAGCGAGATGCCGACAAGAAAGAACAGGTCCGCCACGCGGTTGACCACGAATGCCTTGATGGCGGCGGCACAGGCGGACGGACGGTCGTACCAGTAGCCGATCAGCAGGTAACTCGCTAGCCCCACCCCTTCCCAGCCGAAGAAGAGCTGGAGCAGGTTGTCGGACGTAACCAGCATGAGCATGGCAAACGTAAACAGCGACAGATAGGAGAAGAAGCGAAAAACCGGCCTGCTTTCATGCGCCATGTAACCCACGCTGTACACATGCACCAGCAGGGAGACCACCGTGACCATGGCCACCACGCTGACCGACAGCGCATCCATGCGCAGTTGCCAGTCCGCCCGGAAACCCGCCGCATGGACCCAGTCGGCCACGGGCACGATAACCGTGTTCATGCCGCCGCCCATCTCGAACCCCAGCACGCCGATCGCGGCAAGTGCCGCACACGTCATGAAGGCGATGGTCGTGAAACGCGCGGCCCCGTCCCCCATAAGGTGACCGAAGCACCCGGCGACAAGAAACCCGATCAGGGGCGCGAACACCGCCACTTCAAAAAGGAAGGATGCTGTCTGCATTTTCCTTACCCCTTCATCATCGTGATATCGTCGACTTCGATCGAGCCGCGATTACGGAAATACACCGTGACAATGGCCAGACCGATGGCGGATTCCGCCGCGGCGATGGTCAGCACGAACAGGGTCATCACCTGCCCCGACAGATCGCCGGTAGCGGCTGAAAACGCCACGAAATTGATATTGGCCGAAAGCAGGATCAGTTCGATCGACATCAGGATGATGATGACGTTCTTGCGGTTCAGGAAAATGCCGAACACGCCCAGAACCAGCAGGATCGCGCCAACACTCAGGTAGGGCGCAAGGCCGATCCCCTCAATCGCGCTATTCATCGTCCTGTCCTTTCGCGCCTTGCGCCGGGGTAGTGACCACCAGCGCGGTTTGTGTCTGTTCCGCGGCCTCGCGCGCACGCCATGCTTCCGTTCCGTAGGTGCCGGGCACGGCGGCGACATCGTAGCTGTCATGCGGGCGCAGGAAGCCGCCCTGTGCCGCGACCCCGGCCCCCAGCGGCACCTGCAGCATTTCAAGCGATTCCTGGGGCACGCGGTCGTGCTGGCGGTCGATGTTCTGCCTGCGGCCCGTCGGGCGGTCGCGCAGGGTCAGCACGATCGCACCGATCATGGCCACCAGCAGCACCAGCGCGCAGGTCTGGAACAGGAAAATATAGTGGGTGTAGAGCACATCCCCCAGCGCCGCCGTGTTGGTCCGGGTGGGCGAGGACGGAACCAGATGCGTGATCTGCCCGATATTGCCCGCCACGCGCCAGTGGGTGAACGCCATGATGAGTTCCACCAGCAGCACGCCACCAACCGCAGCCCCGATCGGGGCGTAACGCTGCACGCCTTCACGCATCTGCGCAAAGCGGACATCAAGCATCATGACCACGAACAGGAACAGCACCGCGACCGCGCCGACATAGACAATAACCAGCGTCATCGCCAGGAATTCGGCCCCCGCGATCAGGAACAGCCCCGCCGCGTTGAAGAACGCCAGAATCAGGAACAGCACCGAATGCACGGGGTTACGGGCGCACACCACCATGGTGGCGGACAGGACCAGAACCGCCGCGAAAACGTAAAAGACGATTTGGGTCATCATGGGTGAGCTTCCTGCCGCATGGATGTTTCCTCCTGCTGGCATGGCGGCCACGGCCTGCGCGCGGTCCGCCGTGCGGTATCAGCGGTACGGGGCATCAAGCTCGAGCCTGCGGGCGAGAACGCTTTCCCAGCGGTCGCCATTGGCCAGAAGCTTGTCCTTGTTGTACATAAGTTCTTCGCGGGTTTCGGTCGCGAACTCATAATTCGGCCCTTCGACAATCGCATCGACCGGGCAGGCTTCCTCGCACAGGCCGCAATAGATGCACTTGGTCATATCAATGTCGTAGCGCGTGGTGCGGCGGGAGCCGTCATCGCGCGGTTCGGCCTCGATGGTGATGGCTTCCGCGGGGCATGTCGCCTCGCACAGCTTGCACGCAATGCAGCGTTCTTCCCCGTTGGGGTAGCGGCGCAATGCGTGTTCGCCACGAAAGCGTGGTGACAGCACGCCCTTTTCATAAGGGTAGTTGATCGTGGCCTTCGGCTTGAAAAACGCCTTCAGCGTCACGCTCATGCCCGCCACCAGTTCGGACAGCAGCATGGAGCGGGCGGCCTTGCTTAATGTACCCATTAGCCTGCTCCTCCGGGCAGAAGGCCCGTTACCATCAGGAATCCCGCGCTCAGCACCATCCACGCCAGCGAGAATGGCAGGAACACCTTCCACCCCAGCCGCATGAGCTGGTCGTAGCGGTAGCGGGGGAATGTCGCGCGCACCCAGATGAACACGAACAGGCAGAACAGGATCTTGGCGATCAGCCACAGCGGCCCCGGTATCCATGTAAAGGGCGCGATGCCCAGCGGCGGCAGCCAGCCGCCAAGGAACAGGATGCTGACCATGCCGGACATGAGAAACATGTTCGCGTATTCGCCCAGAAAGAACAGGCCGAATGCCAGGGCTGAATATTCGACGAAGAAGCCCGCCACCAGTTCGCTCTCGCCTTCCGGCAGGTCAAAGGGCGCACGGTTGGTCTCGGCCAGCGCCGAGATGAAAAACACGATGAACATCGGGAACATCGGCAGGCAGAACCAGACATGGCGCTGCGCCAGCACGATGTCATTGAGGTTGAGGCTGCCCACCGCCAGCAGGACCGATACGATCACCAGCCCGATGGACACTTCATACGATACCATCTGCGCCGCAGAACGCAGCCCGCCAAGAAACGCGTATTTGGAATTGGACGCCCAGCCCGCGATCAGGATGCCGTAAACACCCAGCGAGGAAATCGCCAGCAGGTACAGGACACCCACATTGATGTTGGCGATGGCCAGCCCGTTCCCCGTGGGAATCACCGCCCACGCCACCATGGCCAGCGAGAAGGTCAGGAACGGCGCGAACAGGAACAGCATCCTGTTTGCACCAGACGGGATGACCGTCTCCTTCGTCAGCATCTTGATCGCATCGGCGAAAGCCTGCAGCACGCCGAACGGGCCGTTTACATTCGGCCCCTTGCGCAACTGCATCGCGGCCATGACCTTACGTTCGGCCAGGGTCAGATACGCCACGCCCAGCAGCAGCGGCACCAGCACCGCCAGGGATTCCAGCACGATCAGCAGGATCTGGCCGATGACGGTATGAAAGAAGAAATCAGCCATGTCCCTACTCCGCAGCCTCGATGGCGGGGTGCACGTAAATCCCCGAACAGGTTTCCATGGTCGGGCTGGCGCGGCACACGGCGTGGGTCAGGTAATAATCGGATATGACCGGCCGAAGCGGCGCATCCGACACCGGAACCGTCCCCGCATCGGGTGCCGTGGTGTCCGATGTGCCATGGCGGCTCCATGCCGCATGCCCGAATACCGGGCTGACCTGCACCATGCGCTCGCGCAGGGCTTCCAGCGTATCGTAGGGCAGTTTGCGGCCCGCCACTTCGGAAAAGGCCCGCAGGATGCGCCAGTCTTCACGCGCATCACCCGGCGGCATGACCGCGCGGAACGCTTCCTGCACGCGCCCTTCGGTATTGGTGTAGGTGCCCGGCTTTTCCGCATAAAGCGTGCCCGGCAGGATCACATCCGCCCGTGCAGCGCCCGCATCGCCATGATGCCCCTGATAGACGACGAAGGTTTCCGGCCCGATACGATCGGTCGGGAACTCGTCCGCGCCCAGCAGCCACAGCACGTCAACGCCGCCATCCAGCATGCCCGCCACATCACGCCCCTGTGGGCCGGGCAGGAAACCAAGATCCAGCCCCGCCACCCGGCTTGCCGCCGTATGCAGGACATTGAACCCGTGCCAGTCCGGGCTGATCGCCCCGACCTTCGCCGCCAGATCCCAGCATGCACGCGCGATCGCCTGCCCGTCCGGGCGGGTCAGCGCACCATGGCCGACAATGATCATCGGTTTTTTTGCGCCCGCCAGCACATCGGCAAACGGATGCGTGCCGTCGGCAAGGGCCGCCAGCGCGTCCGGCCCCTGCCCCAGCACATCCACTGCGTATGTCGGGTCGGCATTGGGCGCGCCGATCATGCCGATGGGAAAACCACCCCGGCCTGCCGCAAGGTAGCGTTTACGGATACGCGCATTCAGCACGGGCGCTTCCTGCCGGGGAATGGCGCCTACGATCAGCAGGGCATCCGCATCCTCGATCCCGGCGATACCTGTGTTGAAAGTATAGAAGTCCCGGCGTGAAGTATCGTATTTCGCCCCGTCCTGACGGCAGTCAATATTGGGCGAACCCAATGTTTCCATCAGATCCTTCAGCGCCATCATGCTTTCCGCATCGCACATGTCGCCCGCGATCGCGCCGATACGCTGACCCGGCACATCCTTCAGCCGTGTGGCGATGGTGGCGAACGCATCCTGCCAGCTTGCGGGCTGGAGCCTGCCATCTACCCGCACCCAAGGCCGGTCCAGACGGCGGCGGCGGAACCCGTCCACAACAAAGCGCCCCTTGTCCGCAAGCCATTCCTCGTTCACTTCGTCATTGATGCGCGGCACGATGCGCAGCACGGCGGCCCCACGGGCCTGCATGACGATATTGGTGCCTACCGCGTCGCACACATCGATTGAATCCGTGCGCTTGAGTTCCCACGACCGCGCGGTAAATGCGTAAGGCTGCGAAGTCAGCGCACCGACGGGGCAGATATCGATCAGGTTACCCGACAGTTCGGATGTCAGGGCCTTTTCAACATAATTGGTGATTTCCAGATTTTCCCCGCGCGAAATACCGCCCAGTTCCGGAACGCCCGCGATTTCGGTGGAAAAACGGATGCAGCGCGTACACTGGATGCACCGTGTCATGACCGTCTTGACCAGCGGGCCAAGATACTTGTCCGTCACCGCGCGCTTGTTTTCATGGTAACGGGTATGGTCCGCGCCATAACCGAATGCCTGATCCTGCAGGTCACACTCGCCACCCTGATCGCAGATCGGACAGTCAAGCGGGTGATTGATCAGCAGGAACTCCATCACCGCGCGGCGGGCGCGACGCACCACCTCCGTATCGGTGAAGATCTGCATGCCTTCGTTTATGGGAAACCCGCAGGAGGCGACCGGCTTGCGCCCGCCCGAGACCTCGACCATGCACATACGGCAGTTGCCCGCCACCGACAGGCGTTCGTGATAACAGAAACGCGGGATTTCCTTGCCCGCCGCCTCACACGCCTGAAGGGCGCTGGAACCTGCCGCGACCTCGACGGGGATACCGTCAACGGTTACTTTCACCATTGTTCCTACTCCGCCGCTTCATTCATGCCAGCCGGAACCTGTACGGTCCGGCTACCGCCATGCGCCGCCTTGTAGGCGTGGATACGTTCTTCCATCACCGGGCGGAAACGGCGGATCAGCCCCTGGATCGGCCATGCCGCCGCATCGCCCAGCGCGCAGATGGTGTGTCCTTCCACCTGTCGGGTGACCTGCTCCAGCATGTCGATTTCCTCGATTTCCGCGCGGCCCTGCACCATGCGGTCCATGATGCGCATCATCCAGCCCGTGCCCTCGCGACACGGCGTGCACTGGCCACAGCTTTCATGCTTGAAGAATTTGGAGAACCGCGCGATGGCCGCGATGATATCGGTGGATTTGTCCATCACGATCATGCAGCCGGTACCAAGGCCGGAACCCTCGGCGCGCAGGCTGTCGTAATCCATCAGCACGTTTTCACACACGTCACGCGGCAGCATGGGTACCGAACAGCCGCCAGGTATGACCGCCAGCAGGTTATCCCACCCGCCGCGCACGCCACCGCCATGCTTTTCGATGATGTCCTTCATCGGGACACCCAGCTCCTCCTCAAACACGCAGGGCGTGTTGACGTGGCCCGATATGGCCATGAGCTTGGTACCCGCGTTGTTGGGCCGCCCCAGCCCGGCGAACCATGCCGCGCCACGGCGCAGGATCGTGGCGGAAACGGCGATGCTTTCGACATTGTTGACCGTAGTGGGGCAGCCATACAGCCCCATCGCCGCCGGGAAAGGCGGCTTCATGCGCGGCTGGCCTTTCTTGCCCTCAAGACTTTCCAGCAGGGCGGTTTCTTCCCCGCAGATATAGGCACCCGCGCCGCGATGGATATAAAAGTCGAAATCCCAGCCCGACCCGCAGGCGTTCTTCCCGATCAGTCCGGCTTCATATGCCTCGTCAATGGCGTGCTGGAGATGACGGGCCTCGTTATAGAATTCGCCACGGATATAGATGTAAGCCGTATGCGCACCCATGGCGAAAGAGGCGATCAGCGCGCTTTCCACCAGCTTGTGCGGGTCATGGCGAAGGATTTCGCGGTCCTTGCAGGTGCCGGGTTCCGACTCATCGCCATTGATGACCAGGTAATGCGGTCGCCCGTCATTCTTTTTGGGCATGAACGACCATTTGACACCGGTGGGGAAACCCGCCCCGCCCCGGCCGCGCAGGCCGGACGCCTTCATTTCGTTAATGATGGCATCGCGCCCGCGCGCCAGTATCGCGCCCGTATTGTCCCAGTCGCCGCGGGCACGGGCACCTGCCAGCTTCCAGTCATTCTGGCCATACAGGTTGGTAAAGATGCGGTCCTTGTCCTGAAGCATGACCTTACTCCTGCCCCTGCGGCTTCTGCACCGCATCTTCGCGCAGGACCTTGCGTCCACCCGCCGGGGCGCAGGCCATGCGCGCGATGGTCGGGCCGGGCGTGGGCCGTTCGCCCCGGCGCAGGGCCTCGATCAGTTCAAGCGTACGCGGGCCGTCCAGATCCTCGTAATAATCATCGTCAACCTGCAGGATCGGGGCATTGGAGCATGCCCCCAGACATTCGACCTCGGTCAGGGTGAACAGGCCGTCCTTGCTGGTTTCGCCAAAACTGGTGATGCCCGTAGCCGCCTTGCACGCCGCCGTTACATCATCCGAACCACGCAGCCAGCATGACGTGGTGGTGCAGACCTGCAGGTGATACCGACCGATCGGGGTGGTGTTGAACATGAGGTAAAAGGTCGCGACCTCGTAAACCCGGATCGGCGCCATTTCCAGCCGTTCGGCCACCACATCCATGGCCACGCGGGGTATCCACGCGCTGCCGGTCGCGCGGCCCATCTGTTTCTGCACGATATACAGTAACGGCAGCACGCCGCTTGCCTTGCGCTCGGGCGGATATTTGGCAAGGACCGTGGCGATCTGGCGCTCACTGTCCTCATCAAATGCGAAATGGGTCGGTTCCGCGCCCTGTGGCGCGTCGGATTGGACGGACATGTCGGTCACCTGTCAATCTCGCCAAAAACCAGATCCAGCGATCCGATAATGGCCACGGCATCAGCCAGCATGTGCCGGCGCGACATCTCGTCGATTGCCTGGAGATGGGAAAAACCCGTGGGCCGGATCTTGCAGCGATACGGCCGGTTGCTGCCATCGGCCACCAGATACACGCCGAATTCTCCCTTGGGGGTTTCGGTTACGGTGTAAGTAGCGCCCGGCGGCACGTGATAGCCTTCAGTAAACAGCTTGAAATGATGGATCAGCGCTTCCATGGACCGCTTCATCTCGCGCCGTGGCGGGGGCGTGATCTTGTGGTCCTGCACCTTGACCGGGCCAGGACGGATCTGTTCCAGACACTGCCTGATGATGCTGACGCTTTCGCGCATTTCCGCCACACGGATCAGGTAGCGGTCGTAGCAGTCACCCTGCCTGCCCACCGGCACGTTGAATTCCACCTTGGCGTAATTGTCATAGGGCTGGCTGCGCCGCAGATCCCACGGCACGCCCGAAGCCCGCAGGCATGGGCCACTGAACCCCCAGGCCAACGCCTGTTCGGTCGTGAACACGCCAATGCCAACCGTGCGCTGTTTCCAGATGCGGTTGTTGGTCAGAAGCGATTCCAGATCGTCGATCCAGCGCGGGAAGGTCGTGGCCCAGTCCGCGATGCGCTCTTCCAGCCCGGCGGGCAGGTCACGCGAGACACCGCCGGGACGGACATAGTTGGCGTGGAAACGCGCGCCGGACGCTGCCTCATAAAACTCGAGCAGCTTTTCACGTTCCTCATACCCCCACAGCGCAGGCGTCAGTGCGCCACAGTCCAGCCCGAAGGAGGTCAGGTTGAGGATATGGTTCAGGATGCGCGTGATCTCGGCAAACATGACGCGTATCCAGCGCGCGCGGTCCGGGGCCTCGATCCCCAGCAGCTTTTCAACCGCCAGCGCGAAGGCCTGCTCCTCACACATGGGGGAGACGTAGTCGAGCCGGTCGAAATACGGCAGCGCCTTGGGATAGGTCTTGTATTCGATCAGCTTTTCCGTGCCGCGATGCAGCAGGCCGACATGCGGAATGGCACGGGCGACAACCTCGCCCTCCATTTCCAGCACAAGCCGCAGCACGCCATGCGCGGATGGATGCTGGGGACCGAAATTAAGCGCGTGGGAATCAATTTCCACCACATGCCGCCGCACTTCGCCGGTATCGTCCTCCGGCAGGAGTGAGTCGGGAACAGCGGCATCGCTACGAAGGGTTACGTCGCTCATCTGTCGCCTACCCCTGTCGTTTCATGTTCTGGCGGCTGGCATGCGCCTTTTCATCGCCCGGCAGGGTCAGGATTCCCTCCCATGGCGATTCAAAATCGAAATTGCGGAAGTCCTGCACCAGATCGACGGGTTCATAGACGACCTGACGCCGTTCGCTGTCGTACCGCATCTCCACATACCCGGTCAGCGGGAAGTCCTTGCGCAGCGGATGCCCTTCGAAGCCGTAATCGGTCAGGATGCGCCGCAGGTCGGGCTGATCGGTAAACAGGATACCGAACAGGTCGTAGGCCTCGCGCTCCCACCATGTCGCGGCGGGCCAGATCTGGTGTACTGACGGGACGGGAGCCGTCTCGTCAGTGGTTACGATCACGCGGATACGGTGGTTATGGGTAACGGACAGCAGGTTGTAGACTACATCGAACCGTTCGGGCCGGTCGGGAAAGTCCACGCCGCAAATGTCCATCACCTGCTGGCAGGCAAATTGCGGATCGTCACGCAGCATGAGCATGAGCGCCAGCAGCCGGTCGCGTGTGGTGCGCACCACCAGTTCGCCTTTTTCCAGACCGGCGGAAATGATGCCCGGAACCCGTGTGGACAGGTGGAAGGTGATGGCCCCCAGCCCACCCGACACTGCGTACGGCACCACCGCCGATGGGGACGTGTTTGCTGGTTCAGCCACGGCGTATTGTCCCTGTCCTGCGAATTTTCTTCTGAAGCTGCATGATGCCGTAGATCAGCGCTTCCGCCGTGGGCGGGCAGCCGGGCACATACACATCAACCGGCACGATCCGGTCACAGCCCCGCACGACGGAGTAGGAATAGTGGTAATACCCGCCCCCATTGGCGCATGACCCCATGGAGATGACCCAGCGCGGTTCGGCCATCTGGTCGTAAACCCGGCGCAGTGCGGGAGCCATCTTGTTGGTCAGAGTACCCGCTACGATCATCACGTCCGACTGGCGGGGCGAACCGCGCGGGATGATGCCCATGCGATCCAGATCGTAGCGCGGCATGTAGGCGTGGATCATTTCCACCGCGCAGCACGCCAGCCCGAAGGACATGGGCCACAGGCTGCCCGTCCGGCCCCAGTTCACCAGTTTGTCGAGATTCGCGACCACGAAGCCCTTTTCGGTAATCTCGCCCGTGATGCCCTTGATTACGGCGTCCTGCTCCGCCCCCGGCGGCAGCATTTCACGGTTCCAGGCGATGCTGTCCGCAGGCCGACCAGGCCCGGATGTATCGTTGCCCATTGGTGCGCCTCCGCTTGTCATGCTCAATCCCAGTCCAGCGCGCCCTTGCTCCATTCATAGATGAAGCCAACCACCAGAACGCCCAGAAAACCCATCATGGACAGGAAACCAAACCACCCGATCCGCGATAGACTCATTGCCCATGGGAAGAGGAATGCGACCTCAAGGTCGAAAATGATGAACAGGATCGCGACCAGATAGAACCGCACATCAAAGCGGTGGCGCGCATCATCAAAAGCCTCGAAACCGCATTCGTAAGCCGACGTTTTTTCGGCATAGGGTTTCTGGTGGCCAAACAGCAGCGAACTGCCCAGCATCGCGCCAGCGATGACCACCGCAATGCACCCGAATATCAGCACGGGCAAATAATCAGTGATAACGGGATGCATGTTCCGTGTTCCCAACCTGTTAAGAAGCCATCTGCGTGTCTTTATCGACTTATGTGTGGCTTCGGGGATGCTAGACCCAACGTGGTGCAGGGAACAGTTACTTAACCGTGTTCTTTCAGGAACATTACTGTGAGGATAGATACAGGACCGAATACGTCAATATTGCGTGAATATTTGTTTACGCACGGTTTATTGTTCTCATTTTCCCGTGTACCGCCTGATTGAAGGCACAAAAAAACGCCAGCGCTGAAGCGTCTGGCGTGCCTGCCGGGAAAACCGGATAACCATGTGGCGCGAGTGACGGGGCTCGAACCCGCGACCTCCGGCGTGACAGGCCGGCGCTCTAACCAACTGAGCTACACCCGCATGGTGTATGCCCCTGCCCCGCAATGCGGAACGAGGGAATATGGTGGGCGATGACGGGATCGAACCGCCGACCCTCTCGGTGTAAACGAGATGCTCTACCGCTAAGCTAATCGCCCGCGACCCTACTAAGCGATTGCAAAAAAAGGGGCAACCCAAAAAATGGATTGCCCCTTCTTTTTTTCCTGAAAAATCAGTCAGCCTTACTTGCTGACAGCTTCCTTCAGGTTCTTGCCCGGCTTGAAACGGACGGAAGTGGAAGCCGGAATGTCCAGCGGCTCACCCGTGCGGGGGTTACGCCCCTTGGCTGCCTTGCGGGTAGCCGTCACGAACGTGCCGAAACCGACCAGACGGACTTCCTGCTTGTTTGCCAGCGCCTTTTCGATCGCACCGAAAACCGCATCAACCACTTCGCTGGCTTTTGCCTTCGCCAGATCGGCTTCCTCGGCTACCGCAGCAACGAGTTCCTGCTTGTTAAGTGGCTTCTCCATTTTACGCCTTTCTTTGTACTGTGCGCCTACGCAATCATTCAAAAGTCGCGCCGCATTTCTGCACGCACTATGCCGCTGTTTTGTCTCACGTCAACCAACAGAATTGGAGGAATGACAGAGAAATCCGTCATTCTCCTTCTGCACGACAATTCTGCGCCGTAGCCTCTGCCCGATATTGACTAATGCGTCAACGCGGGCGCTGCCGTGCTTGCGGTATCAGCCGGTGTTACCGGTTCCGTCCACTCGATCGGCTCGGGCTTGTGCACCAGCGCCTGACCAATCACCTCATCCACATGGGAAACCGGCAGGATGGTCAGCGCGGTCTTCACGACATCAGGAATGTCGATCAGGTCCTTCTCGTTATCCTTGGGGATGAAGATGGTCGTCAGCCCCGCACGATGGGCCGCCAGCAGCTTTTCCTTAAGCCCGCCAATGGCCAGCACGCGGCCACGCAGGGTGATTTCACCCGTCATGCCCACTTCCCGGCGCACGGGAATGCCCGTCATCACGCTGACCAGCGATGTCGCCATGGCGATACCCGCCGACGGGCCATCCTTCGGCGTAGCCCCTTCGGGCACGTGCACATGCAGGTCACGCTTTTCAAACAGGTCCGGGCTGATCCCGAACGTAACAGCGCGGCTGCGGACGTAGGAAAGGGCTGCGGCTACGCTTTCCTTCATCACATCGCCCAGCTTGCCGGTCAGCTTGATGTTGCCCTTGCCCGGCACCATCACACTTTCGATGGTCAGGATTTCTCCCCCCACCTCGGTCCAGGCCAGTCCGGTCACGACTCCGACCATGTCTTCCGACTCGGTCTCCCCGTGCAGGAACCGCTTTACCCCTGCGTATTTCTCAAGGTTTTCAGCCGTGATCGCCACGGTCTTCGCCTTGCCCGTCACGATTTCGGTCACTGCCTTGCGGGCCAGTGTCGCAATTTCGCGCTCAAGGTTACGCACGCCCGCTTCACGCGTGTAGCTGCGGATCAGTTCCCGCAGCGCATCATCGGAAACAGACCATTCGCCCGGTTTGAGATTGTTCGCCGCCGTCTGCTTGGACAGCAGGTGACGCTTCGCGATCTCGACCTTTTCGTCTTCCGTGTAACCGGACAGGCGGATGATCTCCATGCGGTCCAGCAGGGGCTGGGGCATGTTCAGGCTGTTGGCCGTTGTAATGAACATCACATCCGACAGGTCGTAATCGACCTCCAGATAGTGATCGCCAAAAGTGGCGTTCTGTTCGGGGTCCAGCACTTCGAGCAATGCGGAGGACGGATCACCACGCCAGTCAGCGCCCAGCTTGTCGATCTCGTCCAGCAGGAACAGCGGGTTTGAGGTCTTGGCCTTCTTCATGCCCTGAATGATCTTGCCGGGCATGGAGCCGATATAGGTACGACGGTGCCCCCGGATTTCGGCTTCGTCACGCATGCCGCCCAGCGACATGCGGACATACTGCCGTCCCGTCGCCTTGGCGATGGACTTTGCCAGCGAGGTCTTGCCAGCACCCGGCGGCCCCACGAGGCACAGGATCGGCCCCTTGAGCTTCTGCGCGCGACTCTGCACGGCCAGATACTCGATGATGCGTTCCTTGACCTTTTCCAGACCATAGTGATCCGTATCAAGGACCTGCTGGGCTTCCGACAGGTCATGACGGACCTTGGAACGCTTCTTCCACGGGATGCCCAGAATCCAGTCGAGATAGTTGCGCACCACCGTCGATTCGGCGGACATCGGGCTCATGCTCCGCAGCTTCTTCAGCTCGGCCACCGCCTTTTCGCGCGCTTCCTTGCTCAGCTTGGTCTTGGCGATCTTTTCCTCAAGCTCGGCGGTCTCGTCCTTGCCGTCCTCACCTTCGCCCAGTTCCTTCTGGATCGCCTTGAGCTGCTCGTTCAGGTAGTACTCGCGCTGCGTCTTTTCCATCTGCCGCTTCACGCGGTTACGGATGCGCTTTTCCACCTGCAGCACGCCGATTTCGGCTTCGATATGCGCAAAAACCCGTTCCAGACGTGCGTTCACGTCCTGAATTTCAAGGATTTCCTGCTTTTCGGGAATCTTCAGGTTCAGATGGCTGGCAATGGTATCCGCCAGCTTGGACAGATCATCAATCTGGTTAAGGGAGACCAGCACCTCGGGCGCGATCTTCTTGTTCAGCTTGATATACTGCTCGAACTGACCAATCAGCGTGCGGCCGATCGCTTCGGCTTCCTTGCCATCACTTTCCTGCTCCGGCACGTCCTCGATCTCGGCCTCGAAATGACCATCGATTTCATGCAGCGCCGTAATGTGGGCGCGGCGGCCACCTTCGACCAGCACCTTCACCGTGCCGTCAGGCAGCTTGAGCAACTGCAGGATGGTGGAGACCGTACCGTAACGATAGATGTCATCCGGCGTGGGATCATCCTGCGCGGCGTTCTTCTGCGCGACCAGCAGAATCTGCTTGTCGCTGCGCGTTACGGCTTCCAGCGCGCGGACGGATTTCTCACGCCCGACGAACAGCGGCACGATCATGTGCGGGAAAACGACAATATCACGCAGCGGCAGCACGGCCATCGTGTCGTGCCCGTTTTCGACTTCCTCGGGCTCGCGCGTTGCGGGTACCTGTGCTGCTGCCTTGTTTTCGATGGGGTCCGTCCCTTCGGGGACGGGATTCAGTCTGTCAGTTTCAGACATATTATGTTCGACCTCCTGATGGACGATCCCGGATGGACACCCGCCCTGACGGCCTGCCCATCCGTTGCGCCGCATATGCGACAACCTTAAAGCTTCATGTTGTCACGACGCCGCACCACCACAACCCCGGTGGTGCCATTTCAGCGGAGAGACCAGGCCGCGCCGGGGACCTCAGGCCGACTGTTCGGTCGGCTGGTTCTTGCCATACACGTAGACCGGCTGCGCCTTGCCTTCCGCCACTTCCTTGTTGACGACAACTTCCTCGACATTCTTAAGGCCGGGCAGATCGAACATGGTCGACAGCAGGATACTTTCCAGAATGGCGCGCAGGCCACGGGCGCCGGTGCGCCGGGCAATGGCGCGCTGGGCCACCTGACGCAGCGCGTCCTCGGTGAAGGTAAGCTGCACGTCTTCCATCTGGAACAGGCGGGCATACTGCTTGACCAGCGCGTTCTTGGGCTTGGTCAGGATCTCGATCAGGGCGGCTTCGTCCAGATCCTCCAGCGTCGCCACGACCGGCAGACGACCGATGAATTCGGGAATCAGACCAAATTTCAGCAGATCCTCCGGCTCGACATCGCGCAGCACGGCACCCATCCGGCGTTCGTCGGGGGACTGCACATCCGCCCCGAACCCGATGCCCGATCCCTTGCCGCGCGCGCTGATGATCTTGTCCAGACCGGCAAACGCGCCACCGCAGATGAACAGCATGTTGGTGGTATCGACCTGCAGGAATTCCTGCTGCGGATGCTTGCGCCCGCCCTGCGGCGGCACGGAGGCGACGGTGCCTTCCATGATCTTGAGGAGCGCCTGCTGCACACCTTCACCGCTCACGTCACGCGTGATGGAGGGATTGTCCGACTTGCGGGAAATCTTGTCGATTTCGTCAATGTAGACGATGCCGCGCTGGGCTTTCTCCACATTGTAATCCGCGGCCTGCAGCAGCTTGAGGATGATGTTCTCCACATCCTCACCAACGTAACCGGCTTCGGTCAGGGTGGTGGCGTCGGCCATGGTGAACGGCACGTCAAGGATACGCGCAAGGGTCTGGGCCAGAAGCGTCTTGCCCGAACCGGTCGGCCCGATCAGCATGATGTTGGATTTTGCAATCTCGACATCATTGTTCTTCTGGGCATGGGCCAGCCGCTTGTAGTGGTTATGCACCGCGACCGAGAGAACCTTTTTCGCGTGACCCTGCCCGATGACGTAATCATCAAGGATCTTGCAGATTTCCCGCGGGGTGGGCACGCCATCGCGCGATTTGACCAGATGCGTCTTGTGCTCCTCACGGATGATATCCATGCACAGCTCGACGCATTCATCGCAAATGAACACGGTGGGACCGGCGATCAGTTTGCGGACCTCGTGCTGCGACTTGCCGCAGAACGAGCAGTAAAGCGTATTTTTGGAATCGCCGGATTTGTTATTCATAACCGCTCCTATTCCCACAGAGGGGAACTTCTCCATACCTTGCAGCCGGACTGCAACATCCCGGCACGCCGCAGGTGACCCGAACCCTTGCGGGCGGGAAGCGCGCCTGCGTGCACGCTTCCCCTGATTGCCGGTTATTCCGCCGTTTTTGGGGCCGTGTTACGGCGGACGACTTCATCCACGATACCGAATGCCTGCGCTTCTTCCGCCGACATGTAGCTGTCGCGTTCCAGCTTCTGCTCGATTTCCTCAAGCGTACGGCCGGTATGCTCGTTGTAAATCTCGTTCAGGCGCTTGCGGATGGTCAGGATTTCCTGGGCCTGGATCTCGATGTCGCTGGCCTGTCCCTGCGCCCCGCCAGAAGGCTGGTGCACCATGACGCGGGCGTTGGGCAGGGCGAATCGCCGCCCCTTCTCACCACCTGCCAGCAGCAGCGACCCCATGGACGCAGCCTGTCCGATACACACCGTGCTGACGGGGCAGCGGATGTACTGCATGGTGTCGTAAATCGCGAGCCCGGCCGACACAACGCCGCCTGGGCTGTTGATATAGAACGAGATTTCCTTTCCGGGGTTCACGCTTTCCAGATAAAGCAGCTGGGCGGACACCAGCGCCGACACCTGATCGTAGACCGGTCCGGTCAGAAAGATGATCCGTTCCTGCAGAAGGCGGGAATAGATGTCGAATGCCCGTTCCCCGCGGGAGGTCTGCTCCACCACCATCGGCACCAGAGCATTATTGAAGATCTCTACGGGATCCCGATCCCTCATAGCCATATTCCCGATCCTGAAAAGCAAGGAGTCGATCCGCGTTTCCTGCCCGCCGCATGGGCGCACGGACATTATGGATGCAGTCGGCTCCTTCCCGGTTGCTTATGACAAAATAGAGACAAACACGCCAGATACCACCCCATTCCTGTCTTTTTGCCGGAAACGGGTTCCACAATCTGCGCGCGATCACCTGCCTGCAAACACATACGGCGCACGGAAGTGACCTTCCGTGCGCCGTATGGGCCATCTATGACGCGGAAGCGGATCAGACGTCAGCTTCCGGCATTTCAGCCAGTTCTTCCGGCGTCACGACCTTGTCTTCGACCTTGGCCAGCTCGACGATGTAGTCGATGACCTTGTTCTCGAAGATCGGGCCACGCAGCCCATCAGCCGCCTGCGGGTTCTTGCTGAAGAACTCGAACACGGCCTGTTCCTGACCGGGGTAGCGCGAAGCTTCCGCACGGACGGCCTGCATCATCTCGTCCGGCGTGACGGTGATGTTGTTCACACGCCCGATTTCAGCCAGCAGCAGGCCCAGCTTCACGCGGCGTTCGGCAATCTTGCGATAGTCGGCGCGCAGCGTGTCCTCGTCCTTGTCCTTGTCTTCCTCATCGAGACGGCCCGCCTTGCGGTCTTCCTCGATACGGGACCAGATCTGGTCGAACTCGGCATCGACCATGGCGGGGGGCGCCTGGAAATCGGTCTTTTCAGCCAGCTTGTCCAGCAGCTCGCGCTTCAGGCGCAGGCGGGAAAGCTGTTCGTACTCCTGACCGACCTGCTTGCTGATCAGGTCACGGACCTGTTCCAGACCTTCGAAGCCGAGCTTCTTGGCCAGATCATCGTCGATCTTCGCTTCGATCGGGCGCTTGAGTTCACGCACCTTGATGTCGAAGGTCGCTTCCTTGCCTGCAAGGTGCTCCGCGCCGTAATCGGCGGGGAACGTCACGGTGATCACCTTTTCGTCACCGGCCTTCATGCCTTCGATCTGCTCGGCGAAACCGGGGATGAAACCCGCGCCGCCGATCTCGACATTCACGTCGTCGGCGGAACCGCCATCGAACGCCACGCCGTCGATCTTGCCGACGAAGTCAACCGACACCACATCACCGCTGGCGGCGGGACGGTCTTCCTCGACCTTCTCGAACTCACGCTGGCGACCGGCGATTTCCTTCAGGGCCTTGTCCACGGTCTCGGCATTCACCTCGGACTTGAGGCGTTCCAGCGACAGGGTGGACAGATCGGGAATGGTGATTTCGGGCAGAACCTCGAATTCGACCGTGAACTTCAGGTCGTCCGTGCTGCCGGGCGCATCGCCGGACACCACGTCAACCTTCGGCTGCATGGCGGGACGCAGGCCGCGCTCGTCCAGCAGGGTGCGGGTCGCTTCGCTTACGACCTGCTCCAGAACCTCGCCCTGAACAGATTCGCCAAAACGCTGCTGAAGGATGCTCATCGGCACCTTTCCGGGGCGGAAGCCCGGCAGCTTCATGGACTGTCCAACTTCTTTCAGGCGCGCGGTGCGCTTGCTCTCGATTTCCGCGGCAGGCACCGTAACGGTAAACCCGCGCTTCAGGCCATCGGAAAGCGTTTCAGTAACCTGCATCTGCCAGGCCATCCTCTCGGTCAGAACGTATCAAAGAACGCAAGAGGCCGCTTGGGCCACCACGTCTGTTCGCATAACGCGACTTGCCGGGATCTTGGTACGGGCGGAGGGACTTGAACCCCCACGACTTGCGTCACCAGAACCTAAATCTGGCGTGTCTGCCAATTCCACCACGCCCGCACTGTGCCCAGGCTGTAAGCGCGCGGCTTTAGCGCACCATCGGACATCGGGCAAGATCCCAAGGGAAAAGGAATGGCGTTTTCAGCCGAAAAGTTTTTCCGCCTGCGCCTCCGCCCGCGCCCGCGCGGCCCCTACATGGGCATCGAACGCCTCGGCCACGGGCCATTCACCCGCATGCAGGGCCGCGTCGCCATGTATCCATACGCCCGCGCATGCCGCTTCCCATCGTGGCATGCCCGCCGCAAGCAGGGCCGCGATGATTCCCGTCAGCGTATCGCCCGACCCGGCCGTGCCCAGCATCGGGGTGGCATGGGCGTTGATCGCAACGCGACCATCGGGTGCCGCGATAATGGTGTCAGGCCCCTTGAGCACCGTAACCGCCCCGGTCCGGCCCGCCGCCTGCCGGGCGGCCGCGATACGGTCCGCCCCCGGCCTGCCGAACACGCGGGTGAACTCACCGATATGCGGGGTTATGATCGCGGCACCGCGCAGGCGATCGGGCTGCCCCGCCGCCATGGCGAAGGCTCCGGCATCGGCGATCACTTCCCGCCCGGCATCCGTCAGCACGGAAAAGGTCGTAGCCACCTCATCCACGGACAGGCCGGGACCACATACCCATACATGACGGCGCGAATCCTCCAGCAACTCCGCCAGCGGGCCGGAATCGACAATCAGCCCCGGCGGCGCGGTCATACGGTAGACGGGGGCGCTGTCCCCCACGGCCAGCCGCACCAGCCCCGCGCCGGCTGCCCGCGCACCAGCCGCCGACAGGCGGGCAGCCCCCGGCATGTCGCGCCCGCCGCAGATGCTCACAACGCCACGGCTGTATTTATAGCTGTCCACCGTGCAGACGGGCGTGCGCCACAGGCCGGGTTCGTTGCGCCATGTCCGAATCGGCACGGAGTCCAGCGCCGTCTCCGGGATGGCGATATCGGCCAGCACGGTGCGACCGCACAGCGTACGCCCCGGCAGCAGCAGATGCCCCGGCTTGAGGCGACAGAACGTAACCGTCATTTCCGCCTGTGGCGCATAGCCACGAACGGCCCCGGTGGCCCCATCCACCCCGGTCGGGGTGTCAATGGCGACGATACGCGGTGCCGCAGCCAGCACACGGGCCACATCCGGCTCCACATCGCGGCTCAGCCCGGCACCGAATATGGCATCAACCACCAGATCAAAGCGCGCGGCGTTTTCGGGCGTGAAGGCCACGACCGGCCCGCCCCATTGCGCGGCGGCGTGGGCGGCGTCCCCGCCTGCATGCGGCGGGGCAAGGCATGCTACGGCCACCGGCCAGCCCTGTTCCGCCAGCCTGCGCGCAGCAACGTAACCATCCCCGCCATTATTGCCCGGCCCACACAGCACCAGTACCCGGCATGGCCGCACATGCTGGCGAATGGCGCGTGCGACGGCGCGGCCCGCATTTTCCATCAGCACCGCCACAGGCACGCTGCGCGCGGCGGCGGCATCGACATGGCCCATTTCCGTCGGATCAGGCAGGAGCAGGCGGGCACGAACCGCGGCCTGCTTACGTTCGTCTGTGGGCATTGCATCCCCCTTCCCAACAACTTTGACTGCGAAACCGCCCTTGCACATGTTACAGGAATGGGGAAACAAGCGCTGCGCATCGTGCCCGCGCATGATGCGCCGTTTTCGTTATTCCCCGACCCCGGCAAGGAGGCCCCGTGTCCCACTCCATAGTCTGGAGCCTTGTGCTCGCACTCCACATCACCGGCATGGCGGCATGGATCGGTGGCATGATCTATGCGGCCTTTGTGCTCAAACCCAGCCTTGGCCTGCTTGACGCCACCCAGCGCGCCTCCATCCATCTGCAGACGCTGAACCGCTTCTTCCGCATCGTCTGGCATACCATGCCTACGGTACTGATTACGGGGTGGCTCCTGATTTTTCATGATGGCGGGTTTGCAGTCGTCCCATGGCAGATCAACCTCATGCAGCTTCTGGGCCTGATCATGGCGGGCGTGTTCGCGCGCATCTATTTCGGCCCCTTCCAGAAGGCCCGTCGCGCCATTCGCCCGCAGCAGGGCATGTTCGATTCGATCCGCTCCCTTGTCATCCTCAATACCGGACTGGGCGTGCTGACCATCGTAGCCGCCTGCCTTGCCCATCCTTTCTGAAATTACGGGGGCGCCACCATCACGCCCCCTTGATTTCCGTTGCAAAGATAGATAGGCACGGGGAATGTGGCGCGTGAGGGGCCTGTCCCCGCCGTGTTACACTCCCCTTCCCTGCATTGCTGCAGGTACATCAGGGACGGCAGCCTGATACAGCGCGACACGGTGGCAATCGGACGGGGCCATATTCATCTGCTGATACGTTCGAGAGTAATTTGAGCGCCAAAAAAACTTCCCCCGCCCCGACACGTTCCGCAAAGACGGCGGCAGCCCCGGCCCCCGCCGCCAGCACCGACGGGGCTGACCCCATTGATACGCCAGCAGAAACAGCCGCCGCGGAGCAGGCCCAGCCCCTGTTTTCCGAACTCGGCCTGTCCGAACCCATCCAGCGCGCCATTGATGAGATGGGATACCGTCATCCCACCCCCATTCAGGCACAGGCCATCCCCTATGTACTGATGGGTCGTGACGTGCTGGGCGTAGCCCAGACCGGCACGGGCAAGACCGCATCGTTCACGCTGCCGATGCTTGAAATCCTGTCCGGCTCCCGTGCCCGGGCGCGGATGCCGCGTTCGCTGATTCTGGAGCCGACGCGTGAACTCGCCCTTCAGGTCGCGGAGAATTTTGTCAATTACGGCAAGCACCTCAAGCTGACCCACGCGCTGCTGATCGGTGGCGAAAGCATGGCCGAGCAGAAAGAAGTGCTCAACCGTGGCGTGGATGTGCTGATCGCGACGCCGGGTCGCCTGATTGACCTGTTCGAACGCGGCGGACTGCTGCTGACCCAGACGAAGCTGCTGGTGATCGACGAAGCGGACCGCATGCTGGACATGGGATTTATTCCCGATATCGAGAAGATCGTAAGCATGCTCTCGCCCATGCGGCAGACGCTGTTCTTCTCCGCCACGATGGCGCCGGAAATCCGCCGTCTGGCTGACATGTTCCTGAGCAACCCGAAGGAAATCACAGTCAGCCGTCCCTCTTCCGTCGCCACCACCATCGAAACCGGCCTTGCCATTGTCGATACCCAGGACAAGCGCCGTGCCCTGCGCAAGCTGCTGCGGGAAGCGGACATGCAGAACGCCATCGTGTTCTGCAACCGCAAGCGCGACGTGGATATCCTGTGCAAATCGCTGATCAAGCACGGCTTTTCGGCAGGTGCCCTGCATGGCGACCTGCCGCAGTCGGTCCGCTTTTCCACCCTTGAATCCTTCAAGAACGGCGAGCTGAAGATACTGGTCTGTTCGGATATCGCGGCGCGCGGAATCGACATTGGCGGTCTATCGCACGTGTTCAATTTCGACGTGCCCTTCCATGCCGAAGATTATGTGCACCGGATCGGCCGCACCGGACGTGCAGGCCGCACCGGACACGCCTACAGTCTGGCCACCCCGGATGAAGAAGGTCTGGTACAGGCCATCGAGAAGCTGACGGGTAAGCCCATCCCCCGAATCGAGGTCAAAGGCGTGGATAATCTCGAATGGTCTGACGAACCGCGTCCCGCCAATGGACGGCGCAAGCCCCGTAACGAGGGCGCGGGCCGTCGCAAGGCCGCAGCACCTGCCGCCCAGCAGCAGGCCCCGGCAGCCGCACCGGTTGCACCACCGGCAACCGAAGCGCCGGTTGCGCCGCGTGGCAGGGGCCGCAAGCCTGATGCCGCGGCCAATACGGCTTCGTCCGCGCCCAACCGGCGCGATTCCGGCCTGCTGCCTGCCGCACCGGACATGGCGGTTACCGGATTCGGTGATGACATCCCGGCCTTCATGCAGCTTCCGCGCCGTGAGAAGCCCGTGATCCCGGCTGACGAATAATCAGCCAGCGCGTTCAGGCAACAAGAGTAATGGAAAATTCAGGAGCCGAGGCCATCCGGGTGGTGGCGCTTGGCAATGATGGGGATGGCATAGCCCAGACCCCACAGGGGCGGGTATTCGTGCCCGGCACCGTGCCGGGCGACGAAATCGTGCTGGCCAGCCAGACCGGTACGCAGGGCGTGCTGGAACAGGTCGTGACGCCGGGGCCCGACCGCGTAACGCCGGTATGTTCACTATTCGGGACCTGTGGTGGCTGCCGCCTTCAGCACATGGCGCTACCTGCCATGATGGCATGGAAAGCGTCACGTGTAACCGAAGCACTGAAACGTGCCGGTTTCACCACCCTTCCCGCTCCCACCACCCGACAGGTCAGCCCCCATGGCAGGCGGCGCGTCGATCTGGCGTTCCGCCGGGTGGACAGACAGATCGTGCTGGGCCTGCACCGCCGCCGGGGCGATGTGGTGGACATGACGGAATGCGCCCTGCTGGACCCGGCGATTTTCGCGCTGCTCGATCCGCTGCGTCAGATGCTCCATTCCCTGCCTGCGGTGCATGCGGGTGGGGATATCCAGATCAACCTGCTGGATAGCGGTCCTGACCTGCTGATTGCCATGGATGGCACGCCGGACGCCAATGACCGCCGTATTCTGGCGCAGTTCAGCAAGACACATGGCATACCGCGTATTTCCCTGCGCACCCAGCCGCCGGAAACGCTTGCCCTTACCGGCCCGGTCTTTCATCATTTTGATACGGCGCGTGTCGTGCCGCCGCCGGGTGCGTTCCTGCAACCCTCCCGCGAGGGAGAGGACGCCATCAAGGCTGCCGTTCTGGCCGGGCTGCCCCGCAAGGGCCTGAAAGCCGGGATTATCGAGCTTTACGCTGGCTGCGGCACGCTGTCCTTTGCCCTGGCGCAGCACGCCAAGGTTCTGGCCTATGAAGGCGATCGGGCGGCATTTGCCTGCCTGAAACAGGCCAGTGGCGGCACGCGGGTGCTGCCTGCCCTGCGTGATCTCAACCGTCAGCCTGTCATGGCCACCGAACTGGGCCGTGCTGGAGCTGTGGTGCTGGACCCTCCGCATGCGGGGGCCGGTGCACAGATGGCGCAGATCGTGGCAGGGAAACCGCGCCACATCATCTATGTCAGTTGCAATCCCGCTGCCCTGCAACGCGACCTGACGCCGTTGCAGCAGATGGGCTACCGACTGGAAAGCCTGACGGTCATCGACCAGTTCCTGTGGTCAGCGGAAGTCGAATCCGTATGCGTACTGACCTTGCCGGGCACGACGAGACCGAACCGCCGTTAGATCAAGCCGGGCAAGGTCGGGGAAATGTTTTTCCCCGACCGATCCCCACAATGTTTTCTGAACCGGCATTCAGTCCATCATCCACATGCGCGCGCGGATCGCCTGTGGCTGCCCCTATAAGGGCGCGCCTCAGACGTGGAAGCTCTCGCCGCAGCCGCAGCGGCCCTTTTCGTTGGGGTTGCTGAAGGTGAAACCGGATTCGAGCTGCCTGACCTCATAATCCATCACCGAGCCGATCAGGAACAGCGTCGCCTTGCGGTCGACCAGCAGGGTAACGCCCTTGTCCACAACCACCTCATCACCGGGACCGGCCTGTTCCACAAAGGTCATGTCGTAGGCATGGCCGGAACAGCCCTTGGTGGAAACCGCGATGCGCAGCAGATGTCCGGCATGGTTGGTCTGGTACAGTTTTTCCAGCCGCTGTGCCGCCCGCTCGGTCAGGGACATAAGCGGCGGTAGCGCACGGCGGCGGGGGGCAGTGGTCGTGGTGGTGCTTTGTTCAGTCATGGCACGTTCCCCTTGCTGGGTTCAGAACATGTTCAGGGCAAGGCGGGCATCTTCGCTCATACGCGACATGTCCCACGGCGGTTCCCATACGATTTCAACTGTTGCGCTGGTGACCGTATCGATCTTCTCCACGGCTTCCTTCACCTGCAGGGGCAGTTCCTGCGCGCTGGGGCAGTTCGGGGCCGTAAGGGTCATTTCAACCTTGACCGAACCATCATCATGCAGGTCGATGGCGTAGATCAGGCCCAGTTCATATATGTTGACCGGGATTTCCGGGTCATACACCGTAGCAATCGCCGCAATGACGCTATCTTCATCGGGCGAACCGCCAGTAGCCGGGGTGACCGCCTGTTCCCCATCGGGCGTCCAGGCCGAGACGGGGTCGGTCTTTTCCAGCGATGCGTCATCATTGGCCTCAAGGGAGAAATGCCCGGCTCCCTCAGCCATGCCGATGGCGGGCTCTACCTGATTTTTCTCGTCCATGAGACCTTCACCTGTCTTTATCGTCATTGAGCATATCAATCAGGGCCGACCACGGCAGCATCGCACAACGGATGCGCGAACGATGCCGGTGCAGCGGTGCAAAAACCGAAAGCTCACCCAGTCCATCCGGGGCCTCGCCCGTTTCGACCGCCGTGGCCAGCGCGGCGTGAATCCGTTTCACCTGTGCCGTGTCCTGCCCCATGACCCGTTCGGCCATAAGGTCAGCGGATGCGGCACAGATGGCGCATCCCCGTGTTTCATGCCGCACCTGCCCGATACGGCCATGGATATCGACCTGCGCATGCAGGTTCACGCGATCCCCACAAAGCGGGTTCACCCCCTGCGCATGCAGGCTGGCGACATCCAGTTTACCGGCATGGCGGGGCGTTTTGGCCCGTTCCAGCACAACGGTGCGATACAGATCGTCCTGCGCCATCACACGTCAGACAAAAAAGCCGCGTATCTGTTCCAGCGTCGCGGCCAGCATGTCGATTTCCTCGGGCGTGGTGTAAATGCCGAAACTGGCCCGCGCCGTAGCCGACAGGCCCAGCCTGCGCATGAGCGGTTCGGCACAGTGATGACCCGCCCGCACGGCGATCCCGTTCCGGTCCAGCAGGGTGGCGATATCATGCGGATGAACGTCCGCCATGGTAAATGAAATCACACCCCCGCGCTGCGGCGCGGTCCCGACCACCTTCAGGCCGCTGACCTGCCCCAGCACCTTCAGCGCATGGGCCGTCAGCGCATCTTCATGCGCACCGATCCGGTCGAACCCGATGGATTCGATATAGGAAAGGGCGGCGCCCAGTCCAATGGTCTCGATAATGGCGGGTGTCCCGGCCTCGAACTTGTGCGGCACGTGTGCCCATGTCGAACGCTCGAACGAGACGCTGGCAATCATGTCGCCACCACCAAGGAAGGGGGGCATTTCCTCCAGTATCTCGCGCCGTGCCCACAGCACGCCAATCCCTGTCGGACCATACAGCTTGTGCCCGGTCACGACATAGAAATCGGCATCCAGTTCGCGCACGTTCACCCGGCGATGGACCGCAAGCTGGCTGCCATCGAACAGCACCTTCGCGCCTGCGGCATGCGCCATGTCCGAAATGGCGCGGGCGTCGGTAATCGTGCCCAGCACGTTGGACATGTGGGTGATCGCAACCAGCGCCACCCGCCCATCAGACAGGTTGCGGCCAAGCGCATCCATATCCAGCGCACCATCATCCGTTACCGGGGTAACGCGCAGTTCGATGCCCATGCGCTCACGCAGCATCTGCCATGGCACGAGGTTGGCGTGATGCTCCATCTCGGACACCAGCACCACCTGCCCCGGCCGGAGCAGCGAACCATAGGAATGGGCCACCAGATTGATGGCCTCGGTGCTGTTGCGGGTGAAAACGATTTCTTCCCGCGCGCCAGCACCCAGAAACGCCGCAACCTGATCGCGCACGGCTTCATACGCTTCAGTGGTCCGTTCGCTCATCCAGTACAGGCCACGATGGATATTGGCATACTGGGTGCGCATGGTGTCGGCCATGCTGTCGATGACCTGCCGGGGTTTCTGCGCGGACGCGGCGCTGTCCAGAAATACAAGGTCCTTGCCATGCACTTTCTGTGACAGGATGGGAAAATCCGCCCGGACATGCCGCAGGCTGTTACCCGCATCGGTCTTACCGGTCACCATCTGGTCCATCATGCCGCTTCCCGCTTCCACCAAGCTTCTACAGCAAGGTTGAGACTGTCTTTCAGCCGCTGGTCATCAATCTGGTCCACCACATCGTGCAGGAAGGCGCGGATCAGGATGGAACGCGCAGCCTCGCCTGAAATGCCACGGCTGCGCAGGTAGAAAAGCTGGTCATCATCCAGCGCCCCCACGGTAGCGCCATGACTGCATTTTACATCGTCGGCATAGATTTCAAGCTCGGGCTTGGCGTCGATTTCAGCACCGTCCGACAGAAGCAGCGCCTGATTCATCTGGTAGCCATCGGTTTTCTGGGCAATCCGGTCCACCAGGATCTTGCCCTGAAACACACCGCGCGCCTGATCCGACAGGACATTCTTGACCGTCTGCCGGGATATGCACTCAGGGGCCGCATGGGTAATCACACTGCTCAGGTCGCCATGCTGGCGGCCCATCAGCAACTGTGCGCCATTGACATGCACGCTTCCCCCGGCCTGCGTCAGCGCCGCATGCACTTCATGCCGCGACAGGCTGCCCCCCAGCGTGAGGGTAAAACTGTCATATACGCCCGCCGCCGCAATGCGCGCATGACTGACGGCCAGATGCAACGCCTGCCGGTCTTCAGCCTGAATCCGCGCATGGGACAGATAGGCGTCATCCGCAACCACGATGTCATAAAGCGGATTGTGCAGGTAATATCCCTGCCCCACCGCCGCATCCAGCACCGCCAGCCTGCCGCCCTTTTCCACACGGATATGATGGCGCGGGTGGAAGGATACCGGCGCATCTTCCGCCGTCAGCCCGATGCTGGCCAGAAGCAGGCAGCCTGCATCAACCCCTTCGGGCACGACCAGCACCAGACCATCGCGCGCCATGACGGTATTCAGCGCCGTCGTAACATCGCCCGCCGGGTCGATATCGTCCTGAACCGCGCCCGACCGAGCAAGCGTTGATACCTTCACACCCTTGGGCAGACGTGAGCGGGCTGCATCGAAATAGCCGTTTACGAACACAACCCGGTCAGCACCGGCACCGAGGCCGGAGATCGTCTCCACCTCCGCCAGCAGGGTATCAACCGTGGCGCCATCCACATCCCGCTGAGCGGTTGCGAAAGGCACATCAGCCAGCGCGCGCAGGCTGGTGTATTTCCATGCCTCCACACCCGCGCGGGGCAGCCCCGCATGGCGCAGGAAATCCGCTGCCGTGCGCTGCTTCACCCCGGCATCCACCGCACCCCGGTCAAGGAAGGCTGAGGCATTGACCCCGACCGGTGTGATGGCGTTCACGCTGCCTCCGCCAGGAAGCGCGCGTAGCCCTGCGCCTCAAGCTGCTTGGCCAGTTCCGGACCACCGCTATGAATGATGCGGCCCCTGGCCATCACATGGATGCGGTCCGGGACGATATAGTCCAGCAGGCGCTGGTGATGGGTGATGACAAGGGCGGAAAAATCCGGTGCGCGCAGGGAATTCACGCCTTCAGCCACGATCCGCAGCGCGTCGATGTCCAGTCCGCTATCCGTTTCGTCCAGAATGGCGAAGGAAGGCTGGAGCATGCGCATCTGCAGCACTTCGTTGCGCTTCTTCTCACCGCCCGAAAAGCCGACATTCACATTGCGCTTGAGCATCTCGTCCGACATGGACAGATGCTTGGTTTCCTTGCGCACGGCCTTGAGGAAAGCCACCGCATCCAGTTCTTCCTGTCCGCGCGCGCGGCGGACCGCATTGACGGCGGTACGCAGGAAATTGGCGTTGTTTACACCCGGCAGTTCCACAGGGGACTGAAAGGCGAGGAACAGGCCAAGGGCTGCGCGCTCCTCCGGCTCAAGGGCCAGCAGGTCCTGCCCCTTGAACGTGGCGCCGCCGCCCGTGACTTCATAGTCCTCACGGCCCGCCAGTACATAGGACAGGGTCGACTTGCCCGACCCGTTGGGGCCCATGATGGCATGGACCTCACCCGCCGGAATCTGCAGGTCGACACCGCGCAGGATTTCCTTATGGGTCCCACCGTCCGAAATGCGGGCGCACAGGCCATCAATGCTTACGAATTGCTTGCTCACGTCTTTCAATCCCTGTTAGCCCACGCTGCCTTCAAGGCTGATCTGCAGAAGCTTCTGGGCTTCCACCGCGAATTCCATGGGCAGTTCCTTCAGAACGTCCTTGCAGAACCCGTTCACGATCAACCCGACCGCGTCTTCTTCCGACAGGCCGCGCTGGCGGCAATAGAACAACTGGTCTTCCGATATCTTGGAAGTGGTCGCCTCATGCTCCACGCGCGCGGACATGTTGCGGCTTTCGATATAGGGCACGGTATGCGCGCCGCAGCGATCACCGATCAGCAGGCTGTCGCACTGGGTGAAGTTGCGGCTGCCCGATGCCTTGGGCATCATCCGCACCAGCCCGCGATAGGTGCTGTCGGACTGGCCCGCGCTGATGGTCTTGGCGATGATGGTCGAACGCGTGTTGCGCCCGATATGGATCATCTTGGTCCCGGTATCGGCCTGCTGGTGGTTGTTGGTCACGGCGACGGAATAGAACTCGCCCACCGATCCCTCGCCCTGCAGGATGCACGACGGATATTTCCACGTGATGGCCGAGCCAGTTTCCACCTGCGTCCATGAAATCTTGGACCGTGCGCCACGGCATGCGCCGCGCTTGGTCACGAAATTGTAGATGCCGCCCTTCCCGTTTTCATCACCGGGATACCAGTTCTGCACGGTGGAATACTTGATGGAGGCATCATCCATCGCCACCAGTTCGACCACGGCGGCATGAAGCTGGTTTTCATCGCGCATCGGCGCGGTGCATCCTTCAAGGTAGGAGACGGACGCACCATCCTCCACCACGATCAGGGTGCGTTCGAACTGCCCGGTATTACGCGCATTGATACGGAAATAGGTGGACAGTTCCATCGGGCAGCGCACGCCCTTGGGCACGTAGACGAATGAACCGTCCGTAAATACTGCCGCATTCAATGCCGCATAGAAATTGTCCGTCACCGGCACCACGCTGCCCAGATACTGGCGCACCAGTTCGGGATGCTCGCGCACCGCTTCTGAAATCGGGCAGAAGATCACGCCGGCTTCCTGCAGCGTCTTGCGGAAGGTGGTGGCGACCGAAACACTGTCGAACACAGCATCGACCGCCACGGGCGCGCGGGCTTCCTGACCTTCGGGCACTTCCACACCAGCCAGCATCGCCTGTTCATGCAGCGGGATGCCGAGCTTTTCATATGTGCGCAGCAGTTCCGGATCGACCTCCTCCAGCGATTTGGGGCCGGGTTTCTTGCGCGGTGCGGCGTAGTAATGCACGTCCTGATAGTCGATGGGAGGATGATGGACCTTCGCCCATGTCGGCTCGCGCATTTCCAGCCATGACCGGTACGCCTTCAGCCGCCATTCCAGCAGCCACTGCGGTTCCTGCTTGCGGCTGGAAATCAGGCGAATCGTATCTTCGTTCAGACCCTTGGGCGCGATATCCATTTCGATATCGGTTTCGAACCCCCATTTATAGGTGCTCTGTCCCAGGGTTTCGACCGCCTTGCGGGTTTCGGCTACTGCCGGCATGTCTCTTTCCTCTCCCCCTTGTTTCAGGCCGTGGCCTCGGGTCCGACAAGCATGGATGGCGCGGGATTGCCCAGTCCGCCCAGCCTGTCGAGGACTGTATGGTTCTTCATATCGGCCAGCGTGATGGCTGATAGCGCGTTGCGGATGGCGGCGTTGACCATGTCCCACTGCCCGCCCAGCCCGCAGGTGGAGCGCGCATCGCATTCCCCCCCGTCCACGCAGGTAGTCAGGGAAATGGGGCCGTCAATGGCCTGGATCACCGCCGCGATGGAGATTTCCTCCAGCGGGTAGGCCAGCCTGTAGCCGCCGCGTGCGCCACGCTGCGAGATCACGATGCCCTGCGTTGCCAGAATCTTGAGTACCTTGGCCACCGTCGGTTCGGGAATGCCCGTCGAACGCGACAGGACAGGCGAAGTCGTGACTTCGTCCTTCTGCCCCAGCCGGACCAGCGCCACCACGGCATAATCGGTCAGTTTCGACAGTTTCAGCATTCCATTCTCCCGTACGTCTGGCCCGGGTTTCTATTTGGACCGAAACAGTACTGTTTCATGAAGTCTCAGATGGGCCACCAGCCGTGCGTCGTCAAGTCCTATCGTACACTACGGCCATGCCTTACCCGATCCCGGTTCCGAATATCAGTTCCAATAGCACGGACAGGCCACACCCGGCCAGAAAACCCACCAGCGTGCCATTCAGCCGGATATACTGGAGATCCTTGCCTACCCTGAGCTCCAGCCGCTCGCTCAGGCTGTCGGCATCCCAGCCGTTAACCACCGAGTAAATAAAACGCGACATCCTGTCCCGCAGGAAGGGCAGGCTGCCCATGATCATGCCCCGCGCGCCATCATTGATGCGCTTGCGCATGCCGGGGTCATGATACATCTGCTCCGACAGCCGGTGCAGTGCATCGCGCACGAGGGAGGCAACCCAGCTTGTTTCCCCCTTGCGCATATCCTCCTCGATCATGCGGCGCAGGCGGCGCCAGACATCGCCGCTCCAGCCGCGCACGCTGTCATGCGTCAGCACGCCCAGCACGGCGTCCGTGATTTCGCGCCGCCGTTCCGCATCCTGCTCGATCCGGTCTATTTCCGTGCGGACCCATGTGGTGAATCCCTCACGCAGTTCCGAATTCTGCGGGTCGACGCGGTCCAGTTCCTGACTGGCGGCCAGCAGGACCTTGGTGGCGATCGAACCGCCAATCGCCCAGCCCAGCACCCTGCCCCCCTGCTCACGCACACGATCCTCGATCATGGCGCGCAGGGCGGGTTCCTTGGCCTTTAGCCCTTCCTTCAGCCGCAAAAGCAGGAAGGACAGCACTTCCTGATGGCAGTCGCCTTCCACCATGGCGCGCAGGCTGCGGGTAATGATGGGGGCGATTTCCTCCCCCCCCAGCAGCACCGGCAGCATCCGGGCGATGGCAAGGCTTGCGCGCCCGTCTTCCAGCCGGTCCAGCATATGCGGCACGGAACCCAGCACGGCGCGGTTGACCATCTCCGCCGTTTCCGGCTCCTGCAGGATGGTCCCGATCAGGGATGGCAGGTCGATCCGCGCGAAGGCGGCGGCAACTTCCTTTTCCGTAAAGACATTGGTGGATACGAACCGCCCCAGCGCCTGCGCCAGCCGTTCTTTCTGCGCGGGCAGGATGGCGGTATGCGGAATCGGCAGCCCCATGGGCCTGCGGAACAGGGCCGTCACGGCGAACCAGTCGGCCAGACCACCCACCACCCCCGCCTTCGTGCCGGAGCGCAGGATTTCAAGCCATGGCCGTTCAGCCAGCCAGCCCATCTGCGGCAGGGCGTAACCCGCCACCGTCAACGCGGCCATGCCAGCCAGCAGGCCGGTGGCGGACCGTTTGTAGCGCTGCAGTATCCGCCGCGCATCCTGGTCCGACTGTGGAATACCGTTCATGAAGTTACTGATACCATTGTCTTCCCTCCAGCCCAAGCAACACTCGTCACAACACGCCAAATAGACGTGAATATGATACGCCAGACATTGCAGCGCGCATCCGAACATGGGATTTGGTGAAAACCATGACGAACTTCCATGACAGGACAACACCATGACCGAAGCCGCTGCCCGGAATGTGTCCGATCTGCTCGCGCAGGCCGATCGACTGATCGCCAGCCATGACGAAACCGCATCGGGCAGCCCGGTCATGGCGCTTGCGCGCCAGATCAGCCGGCAGATGGCCAGTGGCGACCTGCCGGTAGGACAGGTGGAAGAAATCGTGCGCCTGCTGCGTGACCGCGCCTTTGCCGGGCGCGCGCACCATATCGCCACCTATCTGGACAGCCCGGACGACCAGACGGTCAACACCCGCATGCACACGGTCGCGCAGCACATCGTGCAGCCCGACCCCGATGACAGCCCGGTGCCCATCGCCCGCTTCCGCGCCGCGATCGAACGCAGCCGCTTCGCCGCCGTCTTTACCGCCCACCCTACCTTCGCGCTGGCCAATCCGGTCTATGAGGCACTGGCCGAACTCGCCTCCGCCAATCCTGACGCGCCGCCCGCGCATGTCCCGGCCTTCCTGACCCATCGCCGCGCCGGACCACCCACGCTGGATGAGGAATTCAGCCTTGCCACGCAGGCCATCCTGCGTGGACGCAACGCACTGGACCGGCTGAACACGATCCTGCTGTCCGAAGCGCGCAGCCATTGGCCGCAACTTTGGTTCACCCTGGCCCCTCGTCCCATCATCATGACAAGCTGGGTTGGTTACGACACCGATGGCCGGACCGATATCGGCTGGTGGGACACGCTGCGCCTGCGCCTGCGCATGAAGCAGCTTCAGCTTTCGCGCCTGCATGACCAGATCGAACCCGTTACATCCTGCGCCAATGACCTGCAGCAGCGCGTGCGCACGGCACTCGACGCCGTTGCCGACCAGATCGCCGCCTGCCCCACCGATGCGGATCCAGAAGCCGTATCGCGCTTTGCCGATGTGCTGATCAACCGCAGCGCGGAAGCGCTGACCAGCAGCAACGACCTGAGCGCCGCCTTTGGTGAAGCCATCGACGCCGCAACACCTGAAGACAAGATGACCCTTGCCGTCGCGCGCGCGGGCTTCATGGCGCATGGGCTGGCTGCGGCGCACACCCATACCCGCCTGAACGCGACACAACTGCACAATATCGCCCGCCAGCGGCTGAACATTACCGACAACCCCGATATTCCCGCCCAGCGGCGCGCCCTGATCAGCCGCATGAACGAAGCGCTGGATGGCGTCACCCCCATCGAGATCGATTTCGGCTCCCTGCTCATGGAACAGGCCAGCGCCGGGCGGCTCATGATGACGGTGCGCCAGATCCTGCGCCATATCGACCGCACCAGCCCCATCCGTTTCCTGATCGCCGAAACCGAAACCGGCTACACGCTGCTGACCGCGCTGTGGCTTGCCCGCCTGTATGGCGTGGACGACATGATCGAGATTTCGCCCCTGTTTGAAACGCAGGAGGCATTGGAAAATGGCGAACAGATCATTGAGGAAGCCCTGCGCTCCCCCCACTGGCGCGCCTACCTGCACCGCACGCGCAAGCTCAGCCTTCAGTTTGGCTTTTCCGATTCGGGGCGTTATGTCGGCCAGCTCGCGGCCACATATCTGATCGAACGGCTGCGCATCAAGGTGTGCGACCTGCTGCGCAAATGGGATCTCGCCTTTGTAGAGGTGATCCTGTTCGACACGCATGGCGAAAGCATCGGTCGCGGCGCGCATCCCTACCGGCTAGCGGATCGTTTCGACTATCTTTCCCCGCCGCACGCCCGCGCCCGCTATATCCGCGCAGGCATCCAGATGCGCGAGGAAACAGCCTTTCAGGGGGGTGACGGCTACCTGCTGTTCGGCACGCAGGCGCTTGCGGATGCGACGGTCAGCATCATTGCCGAACATGCCTTTGCCACCACGTCGCTCGACCGCGACCCGGTTTATGACGAACCTGACTTCTCGGCCGATTTCTTCTCCACCATCGCCAATGGCATGACCGCACTGGTGGAAGACCCCGGCTATGCCGCGCTGCTGGGGGCGTTCGGGCCATCGCTGATCGACAAGACCGGTTCGCGTCCTTCCGCGCGGCAGAGCGATGCCGCCTCCACCATCACCCGCATCAAGCATCCCAGCCAGTTGCGGGCCATCCCCAATAACGCCATCCTGCAACAGCTTGCGTGGTGCGCGAACACGCTGCAGGGGCTGGGCACGGCGGCGGCCCGTCATCCTGAGACATTTGAAAAATACCTGGCCGAAAGCCCGCGCTTCCGCCGCGCCATGGATTTTGCCGCCCATGCGCTGGCCCATTCCGACCATGGCGTGCTGCGCGGAGTCATCCGCCTGCTGGACCCCGATCTGTGGCTGGAACGCGCCACCGCGCAGAAAGACCCGGCACGTCAGGAATCATGCCTGTCGCTTATGCACGGTCTGGAAAACCTTGATTTCTGGGCCAGCACGCAGGCCATGTTCCGCCGCATCCAGTCCGACCATCTGGCGCTGCGCCGTGCATGGCCCGAAGCCCCGCGCATGCAGCCAGATGAACTGCTGCTGCATGCCATCCGTATCGCCATCATTGAACAGATCTGGCTGCTTTCAACACGGATACCCTATTTCTCGCCCCGGCATGCCTTTACCCGTGATGTGCTGACCATGAAGGTACTTTGCCTTGAAGTGCCGAACGTGCTGACCGAACTGGAACAGATCTTCCCCTACCGGTCCGATGGCAGTTTTGATCTCGATTTCCACGAACCGCACGGCCCCCGGCAGGAAGGTACCTATAGTCGTGAATACACCGAGGTTTTTGAACCCATGCAGCGACTGTTCCAGATGACACGGGAAATCAGCACCGGCGTCATGCACCATGTCGGTGCCTTTGGCTGAGGACCGCGTCGCATCACGCAACGGGTGGCGGATCAGTGAACCGCCGCCCCCTTATGGCGTGGCGCTGCCGCAGTCAGCCACCATAAGGCGGGTTGTCGCGCATAACCCCGGCCCGATGACGGGAAATGGCACCAATAGCTGGCTGGTGGATCATGACGCAGGCTGCGCGATCATTGATCCGGGCAGCAGTGCCCCCGCCCATCTGGATGCTCTGGTCCGGGCTGCAGGCGATCGCCGCGTAACCCACATTATCCTGACCCACACCCATCACGACCACCTTGATGGCGCCCGCCCGCTAGGCGCGCGGCTGGGCGTGCCCGTATGTGGTTTTCATCTGAGCGCCGAACCGGAATTCACACCCGACATCGGCCTGCATGATGGCGACCGGATCGCCGGCCTGCGCGTGCTGCACACACCGGGGCACGCCACCGACCATATCTGTCTGGAAACGGCGGACGGGATCATCTTCACCGGCGATCACGTCATGGGGTGGTCCACCACCATGGTGCCCCCCGCCCCCTATGGATCGGTCCGGCAGTTTCTGGACAGCATGGACTATCTGCTGCGGCGCGAGAGCCACCTGCTTCTGCCTGCCCATGGCCCCGCCATACCGCATGTAAAAACATGCATTGAAGGGCTGGTTGCCCACAGGATCGCACGCGAGGAAAGCATTCTGGCCCTTCTGCCGGACAGTCCGCGCACACTCGATGAAATCGTGGACAGCATGTACCATAACCTGCGGCCCGGCCTGCGCCGCGCGGCCCGGCTTAACCTGCATGCCCATCTGGAAAAGCTGCTGGAAGACGGGAAGATCACGTTACTGGAAAACCAGTGGGCCAGAATTACACCTCGATCAGAATGAGTCCGCCGTCAGGGGACGTTCCAGAAATTCTTTAATGACAGGATGCCATACCCGTCATCCCTGCCATCCGGTGGTAGGATGATGCAGGTACAAAGCTTCACAGAGAAAAGACCCACTATCCGAGCGTGCCAGCGGCAGTGACGGGCCAATACATCATGTGTCGTTGATGCGTATTCATCCAGCACCCGCTGCCTGATGCCACAAAAAAAACCGGCCCCCTTTCGGGAGCCGGTTTCCATTTGATGCTTCCTTTCGGAAAGATCAGGCAGACTGCGCCATGATCTCTTCCGCAACGTTGCGGGGCACCGGATCGTAGTGGTGGAACTGCATCGTGAAGGATGCACGGCCCTTGGTCATCGAACGCAGGTGCGAGATGTAACCGAACATTTCCTTCAGCGGCACCGCTGCACGGACCATGACGGTGGAACCGGCGGTTTCCTGGCTCTGGATCATGCCACGGCGGCGGTTGAGGTCACCCACCACGTCACCGACGTGATCGTTCGGGGTGGTCACTTCCACGTCCATGATCGGCTCGAGAATGACCGGGCCGGCCTTCTTCATGCCTTCACGGAAGCAGGCCTTCGCCGCGATTTCGAACGCCAGCGCCGAGGAGTCGACATCATGGTACTTGCCGTCCAGCAGCGTGAACTTGAAGTCCACGGTGGGGAAGCCAGCCAGCACGCCGGTCGTAGCCTGCGCCTGAATACCCTTGTCCACGGCCGGGATGTATTCCTTCGGCACGGTGCCGCCGACAACCTTGTTCTCGAAGGAGATGCCTTCGTTACGCTCGACCGGCGCGAACTCGATCTTCACTTCAGCGAACTGGCCCGAACCACCCGACTGCTTCTTGTGGGTGTAGGTCTCGACATGCGTCTGCGTGATCGTTTCACGATACGCAACCTGCGGCGCGCCGATGTTCGCATCCACGCCATATTCACGACGCAGACGGTCGATGATGATGTCGAGGTGCAGTTCACCCATGCCCGACAGGATGGTCTGGCCGGTTTCCTGATCGGTCTTCAGACGCAGGGAGGGGTCTTCACCCGACAGCTTCTGCAGCGCCAGCGTCATCTTCTCGACGCCGTCCTTCGTCTTCGGCTCGACCGAGATGTCGATGACGGGGATCGGGAAGGTCATGCGTTCCAGAACCACCGGATCGGCGGGATCGGCCAGCGTGTCACCCGTCTGGCTGTCCTTCAGGCCGACGAACGCCGCGATGTCACCTGCATGGACTTCGGACAGTTCCTCGCGCTTGTCGGCGTGCATCTGATAGATGCGGCCGATACGCTCCTTGTGGCCCTTGGTCGTGTTCAGCACGGTGTCACCGGTCTTCAGCACGCCACGGTAGACGCGCACGAAGGTCAGCGTGCCATACTTGTCGTTGATGATCTTGAAGGCCAGACCAGCGAACTTGCCGTTCGGATCGACCGGGATGATCGGCAGCTTGTTCTCATCCACTTCCTCGTCTTCCGGCGGGGCGATGCGGATGCCTTCCACGTCGTTCGGCGCGGGCAGGAAGTCGATCACGGCGTCAAGTAGCGGCTGGACACCCTTGTTCTTGAACGCCGTGCCACACAGGACGGGGCGGAAGTCACCGGCAATGGTGCCCTTCTTGATGCAGCGCTTCAGCGTCGCAACGTCCACGTCACCCTTGTCGAAGTATTCTTCCATCGCCGCATCATCAACCGACAGGGCGGTGTCGAGCAGGTTCTGGCGGGCTTCGGCGGCCTTTTCCTTCAGATCGGCGGGAATTTCCTCGTAATGGAACTTCGCACCCAACTCACCGCCTTCCCAGACGATGGCGCGCATCTCGATCAGGTCCACCACGCCAACGAAGTTTTCTTCGGCGCCGATGGGGAGCTGCAGCGGGATCGCGATGATGTCCAGCTTCTCCTTCAGCGTGTCGAACGCGTTGTAGAAGTTGGCGCCGGTGCGATCCAGCTTGTTGATGAAGATGATGCGGGGCACGTTGTAACGGTCAGCCAGACGCCAGTTGGTCTCGGACTGCGGCTGCACACCGGCCACGCCTTCAATGATGAAGATCGCGCCATCGAGCACGCGCAGCGAGCGGTTGACTTCGATGTTGAAGTCAATGTGGCCCGGGGTGTCGATGATGTTGATGCGGCGGCCTTCCCACTCACACGTCACGGCGGCGGAGGTGATGGTGATGCCGCGCTCACGCTCCTGCGCCATGTAATCGGTGGTGGTGTTGCCTTCATGCACTTCACCGATCTTATGCGATACGCCGGTGTAGTACAGGATGCGCTCGGTCGTGGTGGTCTTGCCGGCATCGATGTGCGCGGTAATACCGATATTGCGAATCAGGGAAAGGTCGGACTGGGCGGACACGGGATTACCTCCACAAGACAACACGGGCGCGAACGGGAATTGTCCCTTTCGCGCCTGCCGGAACCGTTAGCTGCTTCCGCCCCCAGTCTTTTTCAACCTGGACGATGCAGACCGGCACAGCGGAACAATGCGCCAGACTTTAGTCAGGCTTACAGGGCACCGGGCCACCTGCCGCCCCCGTGGGGTGCGGCATGGCGGCCTGCAGTGCTTCAGGCCACAGCGGCCTTCTTTTCCTGAACGCGCAGGATGCGGCGCTTCACCGTCAGGGCTTCCGGCGGCAGCTTGCGGTTCGGGGTGGACAGCAGGAACGCGTCCAGACCGCCATTGTGCTCGACCGTGCGGATGCCGTTCGTGGTCATGCGCAGGGGAACCGCCGTGCCCAGGATATCGGACAGCAGCGAGGTTTCCTGCAGGTTGGGCAGGAAGCGACGGCGGGACTTGTTGTTGGCGTGGCTGACGTTGTTTCCGGTCAGCACACCCTTGCCTGTGATCTGGCAGCGGCGAGACATTTTTTCATCCTCGGATATAACTTGGGCCGAGGCATAAATGCCCGGCAAGGATCATCTTGATTAGGCGCGGCTTATCGCCAAACCGTCGCCAACAGTCAAGGTGCATAAGCATGATTCGGCATTTTTTGTCCCGGAAAGGGGGCAGGACGATCCGTTTCACCCCTTTCCGGGCCGATCCGTCAGCCCGCCTTGCGGTCGTGATCGGGGTGCAGTTCGCCCGCCTGCACGCTGTGCAGCGCGTTTTCCAGCATGGCCTGCATCGTCTCGCGCCCCATGGTGCGCGACAGCAGGCCAAGCGAGCCGCCCAGCAGCGCGGAGGCGATGGCGACCGGCGGCAGGTTCTCGCCCAGCATGTATTCGATGGCCTTGTCCACCACCGCGCCGCAATGGCTCAGTTCGGGGGGGATGGCGTCCCCTTCGGGGGGCTGGTTGTTCGTGTCCGTCATGTCGCGGCTCCTTCTAGCGTTCGGTCTGATATGGACTGCCTTGCCGCGCCTGACCAGTACGGGACCGGCATGGGTGCGGTAACAAGCGCGCGGGAACGGCTCATGGCTCGGCAGCATCCTCTTCCGCCTGTGCGGCCCACATCTGGGCATACTGGCCACCGCGTTCAAGCAGCGCGCGATGCGTGCCGCGCTCCAGTATCCGCCCCTGCCCCATCACGAGGATTTCATCAACATCGATGATCGTGGACAGCCGGTGGGCAATGATGATGGTGGTCCGGTTGGCCGCCACCGTGTGCAGGGCGGTCTGGATTTCCTGTTCCGTGCGGGTGTCCAGCGCGCTTGTGGCCTCGTCCAGCAGCAGCACACGGGGATTTTTCAGGATGGTGCGCGCGATCGCCACACGCTGCTTCTCCCCACCCGACAGTTTCAGCCCGCGCTCACCCACACGGGTGGCGTAGCCTTCGGGCAGCGTGACGATGAAATCATGGATACAGGCCAGCTTCGCCGCCTGTTCGATTTCCGCCTGCGTGGCGCCCAGCCGGCCATAGGCGATGTTGTAGCCGATGGTGTCGTTGAACAGGACGGTATCCTGCGGCACCACGCCCACGGCACCGCGCAGGGCCGCCTGGCTGCACTGGCGTATGTCATGTCCGTCAATCAGGATGCGGCCTGCCGTCACGTCATAAAACCGGAACAGCAGGCGACTTATGGTGGATTTGCCAGCCCCCGTGGGACCGACAATGGCGACACGGTGCCCCGCTGGCACATGAAAGCTTACGCCACGCAGGATCTCGCGGTCCGGGTGGTAACTGAAATGCACGTCCTCGAAACGGATATCGGCGGCGGGGGCCTCGTCCAGTCTGGCAGGCAGGGAGATGGCCCCTTCGGAATCGGTAATGTCCGCCTGTTCATCCATCAGGGCGAACATATGTTCCAGATCGACCAGCGAATTGCGTAACGAGGAATAAACGCTGCCCAGAAAGTTCAGCGGCAGGTAAAGCTGCGTGAGGTAGGTATTGACCAGCACGAAGCGCCCCACCGTCATACGTCCGGTTTCCACATCATGTCCGGCCATGAGCATGACGGTAATCAGGGCGATGGCGATGATCGCGGCCTGACCGAAATTCAGCCCATTGAGTGAAATCTGGGTCCGGACGGCCGCGCGTTCGTAACGGCGCTGGGCGTCCTCATACCGTTTGCGTTCGTGCTCCTCGTTACCGAAATACTTTACCGTCTCGTAGTTCAGCAGGCTGTCCAGCGCCTTCCAGCCTGCTTCGCTGTTGATGGCGTTCATCCGGCGGCGCAGCCCGATCCGCCATGATGTGAACTGGATGGTAAACACCACATACGCCGCCACCGCCGCCAGCATCACAACGGCATACCGCCAGTCGAACAGCCGCCAGATCACGACAATGACCATGAGCGCCTCGATCATGGTGGGCACCACGTTGAACACGCCCACGCGCAGCACCGTCTCGATTGCTTCCGTTCCCCGCGCGATCGCCTGCGTGACACCGCCCGACTGGCGATTGAGATGAAACCGCAGCGATAGCTGGTGCATGTGGGTAAAGCTGCGCATGGCCGCGATCCGGCTGATCCGGTAGCGCAGCGGGGCGAACAGGGCATCACGCAACTCACCCAGCGCCGCCGCTGCCATGCGCAGAAGCCCGTATCCGACAATCAGCATAAGCGGCATCATCGCCGCCTTCCCTGCCACGGGCTGGAACGCATCAATCACGCGGCTGTAGGCGTAGGGCACGCCGATCGTCGCGATCTTGGCCAGCACGAGCAGGACGCAGACGCACACCACCCGCAGGCGCGTGCGCGGATCGTTTCGGGGCCAGAGATAGGGGAACAGGCCGCGCAGGGTCGCGGCGGCGGAACGCTCCGGCGTGTTGGGCCGGGTCATGTCGGTAGCAGCCATATGCACGGCATGGGGCATGTGCCCGGCATTTTGCAACCCATATTCCCTGCGCCCATAAGTACGGGAGCAGGATTGTCAGCCTACCGGGCAGCCGGTATGCCAGCCATGGCCCAGAGGACAGGGATGGATCATGTCACGCAGCCTTGATGGTTTTTTTCGTCATATCGCCGCCTGCAACACGGCGGTCCTGCCCGGTGGACGGCTGGAATTCCGCCTTGGCGACACGCCTGCGGGATGGGTGAGTCCCGCCCTGCTGCCCGCGCTGCTGCGCCATGGCATGACCGCTGCGGGTGATACCGTCACGCTGGATGATCCCTCCCGCCTGGAACAGGTGGGCGAGGCCATGGCGCGTGAAGGGGTCTATCGCTCCCATCACGAACTGTTCGATGTCTGGACCGATATGGCCCGGCCACCCGTGGCGCGTATCGACCGTGGGGCGCTGCCGCTGTTCGGCCTTATGGCTGCGGGCGTGCACCTTAATGGTGTCGTTCGCCTTACGGATGGACTGCACCTATGGATCGCGCGACGCTCGATGACCAAGCGGCTTGATCCGGGCAAGCTCGATCATCTGGTGGCAGGCGGCATTCCGGCGGGACATACGGTATGGCAGGCACTGATTAAGGAAGCGGCGGAGGAAGCCAACCTGCCAGAGGATCTGGTAAGCCGCGCGCGCCCCACAACCGAAATACGCTACGCGCTGGACAGACCCGAAGGGTTGCGCCGCGATGTGCTGCACTGTTTCGAGCTGGAACTGCCCCCTGATTTCGTACCCACCCCCGCGGATGGGGAGGTGGAGGAATTCCGCCTGATCCCGATACAGGAAGCCTTCATGCTGGTGCGCGATACCGATGCGTTCAAGTTCAATGTCAACCTTGTGCTGATCGATCTGTTCCTGCGCACGGGCATGATTGACGCCACCAGTCCGGAAGGCCAGCGCCTGCGCCGTGGCCTGACCGGCTGGTCCACGCCGGAAATGGCCTGATTTTCTGGCCACACACGCAGCCTGCTCCAACCTGGCCCAATCGCGGAAGGACCATGCGATGACCATCCCCCCGACACCCCGCAAGATACCCCGCACCATCACGCAGCTTGGCCGCACCCGGCAGGATGAATATGCGTGGATGAAGGATGACAACTGGCAGAACGTCCTGCGCGATCCCACCTTGCTGCGGGCGGATATTGCTGAACACCTGCATGCGGAAAATGCCTATACGGATTCCATCCTGTCGGGCACGCAGGCGTTGCAGGCGCAGCTTGTGGAAGAAATGAAGGGCCGCATCCAGCAGGATGATACCTATCCCGCCATGCCGCATGGCCCGTTTTTCTACCAGACCGCCTATACGGCCGGTGCGCAGTATCCGGTCTATAAACGCCATCCCGCAGCCCAGCCGCAGGCGGAACAGGTTCTGCTGGATGTCAACGCGGCGGCGCAGGGGCATGAATATTATGCCATCGCCACCGCCGGTCACAGCCCGGACCACGCCCTGTTCGCCCATGCGGAAGATACGCAGGGGTCCGAAATCTACCGCATCCGTATCCGCCGCATCGGGGATGGAGCCGAAACCCTGCCCCCGGTGGAAAACTGTAGCGGCGCATTCGTCTTTTCACCCGACAGCCAGTTCATATTCTGGGTATGGCGTGATGAACATGGCCGCCCTGCCCGCGTCTACCGCCGCAGGATCGGCACACAGGAAGACACCCTTGTTTATGAGGAAGCCGATCCCGGCTTTTTCGTCGGCGTCGACGCCACGCGCAGCGGCGGGTGGATCATCATTTCCAGCGGCAATCACGACACGTCCGAATCCTGGCTGGTGCCGGGGCATGACCCGCTCGCTTCCCCCATCTGCGCAGCCCCGCGCCAGACCGGGCTGATGTACAGCCTGTACCATCAGGGTGAGCGGTTCATCATCCTGACCAATGCCGATGGCGCGTATGATTTCAAGCTCATGACCACACCGGATACGGCACCCGGTCGCGATAACTGGCGTAACCTGATCGACCATGAACCGGGTCGCTACATTACGGATTGCATGGTGTGGTCGGGACATATTGCATGGCGGGAACGCCGCGATGCCAATACGCGCATCGTAACCCGCGACCTGCATGGCGCCACCTGCGCGCTGGAACCCGATGAAGCCGCCTACGACCTGACCTTCGCAGGGGGCTACGAATACGACACCACCGAACTGCGCTACGTCTACCAGTCCCCAACCACCCCACGCGCATGGCATGCACGCGACATGGTTACGGGCAATGACCGGCTGCTCAAGCAGCAGGCCGTGCCTTCGGGTCATGACCCCGCGCAATACCGCTGCTGGCGCCTGATGGCGACCGCCCCGGATGGTGAGCAGGTGCCCGTTACCGTGCTGGGACGACACGATACGCCCATTGATGGATCGGCCCCGCTTCTCCTGTATGGCTACGGCGCTTACGGGCATGCCATCGACCCGGTCTTTTCCACCCGCGTCCTCAGTCTGGTTGACCGGGGATGGTTCTATGCCATCGCCCATATACGCGGCGGATCGGAAAAGGGATGGAACTGGTTCCTTGGTGGCCGTGGCCGCAACAAACCCAATACGTTCAGCGATTTCATCGCCTGTGCGCTCTCCCTGATCGACGCGGGTTTCGGCAGGGCGGGCCGTATCGTGGCGGATGGACGTTCGGCGGGCGGCATGGTGATGGGCGCGATCGCCAACATGCGTCCCGACCTGTTTGCCGGGATCGTGGCTGTCGTGCCGTTTGTGGACGAACTGAACACCATGTCCGATGCCTCCCTGCCGCTGACACCGCCGGAATGGCCCGAATGGGGCAATCCGCTGGAGGACGCGCAGGCCTATGACCTGATCGCCAGCTATGCGGCCTATGAACAGGTCGCCCCACGTGCCTACCCTGCCATACTGGCGATGGGTGGTCTGACCGATCCGCGCGTGACCTACTGGGAACCGGCAAAATGGGTGGCGCGCCTGCGCGACCATAACCGTTCGGACCGCCCTGTCATGTTGCGCACGAACATGGAAGCCGGGCATCGTGGCGCGACAGGACGTTTCGATTCCCTTAAGGAAGCGGCCCTGATTCATGCTTTTTCCCTATGGGCCGTTGAAACGGCCGCCCCGACATAGGATTAATGCCTTCGCGGGTCTGTTCCCGTTCCACCCCGCGCCCGTACAGGCCCCGGCCAGCTTTCCAGAGGAATGACCATGACGGATCCCCACAACGCGGATCAGGATCGTCTCAAGCCCCCCGTGGGGGACAACAGGACCGATCCCGCATCCACGATGCGCATCTTCCGTTCATTCCATGAAACCCAGCGCACCCAACGGATCGCGCGGGCCATACTGGCGCTGTTTTTTGTCCTGCTGGCGCTGTACACGGTGCGGGGCTTTCTGCCATCGCTGATCTGGGGCTGCATCTTCGCCATCGCTTCATGGCCGCTTTACGCCCGCGCGCGACGACGGTGGCCATCACGCGCCCATCAGATCATGCTGCCGATCGTGTTCACTCTGGTCATCGCGCTGATCTTCATCGGCCCACTGGCCCTGTTCGCGCTTGAAGCCGGACGGGAAGCGGAAGGGGTGTTCAGGCTGCTTAATGACGCGCGCCGTTCCGGCATTCCCGCGCCACAATGGCTTGCCCACCTGCCCTATGGACGGCAGGCCGTGGAAGCATGGTGGAATGACCACCTGAAGGAGCCTGCCGATGTTTCGGTCCTGCTTGGCTCGCTCAATATCGGGCATGGCGTCAAGATGACACAGCAGGTCGGATCGCAGGTACTGCATCGGGTGCTGCTGTTCGCCTTCGCCATCCTGACCCTGTTTTTCCTGCTCAAGGATGGCGATTCCGTCATCCGTCAGTCGCTTAATGTCTCCCGCCGCGCCTTTGGCAAACGGGGGGAACGGATCGCGCTGCAGATCATCGCCTCCGTCCACGGTTCGGTATCGGGGCTGGTTCTGGTGGGAATCGGTGAAGGGATGCTGATGGGGCTGGCCTACCTGGTTGCCGGTGCGCCCCATCCCTTCCTGTTCGGGGTCGTGACCGCCGTGGCCGCCATGGTACCTTTCTGCGCCATCATCGCCATCGGCGCGGTTGCCCTTCTGCTGCTTATCAATACCGGCGCAATGCTGCCCGCCGTGGCGATCGTGCTGTTTGGTATTGCCGTGATCTTTCTGGCCGACCATCTGGTCCGTCCCGCCCTGATCGGCGGGTCCACGCAGCTTCCCTTCCTCTGGGTGCTGACCGGCATTCTGGGCGGCGCGGAAAGCTGGAGCATTCTGGGGCTGTTCGTCGGGCCTGCCATCATGGCCGTGCTGCACATGCTGTGGCTGAACTGGAGCCGTGCCCGCGAATAGGCGGCAGGGAGCATTGCAGGCACAAAAAAAGCATCCTTTTTCAAGGATGCTTCCGCAAGCTTTCGCTTGGAATCTTTATCGCAGACAGGGATATCGGGCAGGCGGGATTCGAACCCACGACCCCCAGTCCCCCAGACTGATGCGCTACCAGGCTGCGCTACTGCCCGCCTGTCTGCGATGGGCAGGGTGTAGCAGTCCATCGGGGGGACCGCAAGGCATGTTCTGCCCCAAAACTGAAAAAACTGATTAAATCAGGCAGGCACCATCGCGCGCAGGGCCTGCAGTTCCACCAGCACGCCACGCAGGCTTTCACGCAGCATGGTATTTTCCGCCTGCATGCGCTCAAGCTCGATCATGACGATCTGTTCCAGCGGGATTTCGGCCTCGGCAGATTCCTCCCCCTGCGCCGCCGGTGCAGCGTCCTTTCCCGCGGCTATAGTATCGTCGGCTGCATCGGCGTCCGGCTGCGCGGATACATACGTAACCGTTTCCTCGACGACCACTTCCTCGACGACTGTTTCCTGATCGGCCACGGCCACGGATTCGATATATGCCGGTTCCACAGATGGTGCAGGCGTATCGACGTTTTCCGGGGCGAGCGATACCGCCTGTTCAGAGAAACCTTTATCCGATGCGGCAGCAGCCTGCGGCGCGTCCAGTGCGGCTTCTTCCGCGCCCGGCGCGGCACCTGCCAGCACGTCCTGCGCCTCGGCAATCGAGAGCTTGCGGACGTACAGCAGATCGGCAATTTCGCGCAGCACCGCAATATCCTGCGGGCGATAATACCGCCGGCCACCCTGACCACGCAGTGGGTTGAGCTGCGGAAACCGGGATTCCCACATGCGCATGACATGCTGGGCCAGCCCGAGTTCGCGGGCGACATCATAAATCGGCAGTCCGTCCATGATACCGGCTACGTCCTGATGTGCCGCGTCCGGCACCTGCGGGTCGTCATCCGCATTCATGCCTCGTCTCCTTCTGCTTCACCCGCTTCAGCGGCCTGCCCGTTAACATGGGCACGAAGTAGCTGGCTGGGGCGAAAGACAAGAACGGAGCGGGGGAGAATCGGCACCTCCACGCCCGTTTTCGGATTACGACCCGTACGCTGTCCCTTCTGCCGGACAGAGAACGTGCCAAATCCGCTTATTTTCAAGCTGTCGCCGGCTTCAAGTGTCCGTGCCATCCGTTCCAGAATATCTTCCAGAATATCGGCGGATTCATGGCGGGACAGGCCGACCTGATCATATATCTGTTCTGCCAGAGTGGCGCGCGTCACGGTGCTCATACGCAAACGTTATGCATGCGCGCCACTATCGTCAATTGAATGTCGTGGGGGGATAGAGGCTTTTATCGACTATTCGTTGCAATTTTGCATCGAAATGACATTACAGCCGCGCCAGCGCCGAACCCCATGTCAGACCACCGCCCAGCGCTTCCATCAGCACAAGGTCGCCTTTCTGGATACGCCCGTCCCGCACGGCCTCGTTCAGGGCAAGCGGGATGGATGCAGCGGAGGTGTTCGCATGCCGGTCCACCGTAACCACCACCCGTTCCGCGGGCAGGGCCAGCTTGCGGGCCACGCCACCGATAATGCGCAGGTTGGCCTGATGCGGCACCAGCCATTTGACATCCGCATGGGTCAGATTGTTGGCGGCCAGCGCCTCATCAACCGAAGCGGACAGCTTGCCCACGGCATGCCGGAACACCTCGCGCCCCTGCATGCGCAGGTGGGCGGGCATGTCGTGCCTGCCGGTCGCTCCGTCTACATACAGCAGATCACCATACTGCCCGTCGGAATGCAGATGTGTGGACAGGATACCCGTGCCCTCACCTGCGTCTTGCGTCGCGGTCAGGAACACCGCACCGGCCCCGTCACCGAACAGCACGCAGGTGCCCCGGTCGGACCAGTCAAGAATACGTGAATAAACTTCGCTACCGATCACCAGCGCGGAACGGGCCTGTCCACTGCGGATCAGCGAATCGGCCATCGACAGCGCGTAGATGAAACCCGAGCACGCGGCGGCCAGATCGAATCCGAAGCCGGAGGTAGCACCCAGTTCCGCCTGCACACGTACCGCAGTGGAGGGGAAAGCCTGATCCGGCGTGCTGGTGGCGACGATTATGGCGTCAACATCGTCCGGCGTGGCGCCCGCGTAATCCAGCGCCTGCCGTGCGGCCTGCACCGCCATGGACACCGCCGTGTCCCCTTCGCCTGCAACATGACGCTGACCGATACCGGTGCGACCGCGAATCCAGTCATCGGATGTATCGAGCCGGGAGGCCAGTTCATCGTTGGTAACGATCCGCTCAGGCAGATAACCGCCGAACCCGGACAGAAGCGAGCGTTTCGCCGTCATGCCTGTTTTTCCACCAATATCAACTCACATGCACAGGTGGGAACAGACATTGCGACCTGCCCGCCACACCGGATGCTACAGCGTCAGGATGCAGGAACCGCCTGCGGCTGATCGGGACTGGCCTTTACCGTGGTCAGGCTTCCCATACGGGCCAGCCGGTCACGGATGCCATCGTTAAAGCGGTGTGTGACCATGTCGATCGCCACGTCAACGGCTGCGGCGAAACCTTCCGCATCCGTGCCGCCATGCGACTTGACCACGACACCGTTCAGACCCACGAAAACCGCGCCATTATAGCGCCGCGGATCAAGCCATTCCTTCATGCGTTCCAGACCGGGACGCACCAGAAGATAACCGATCCGGCCAAGGAGGCTGGACGTAAAGACCTGCCGCAAAAGGGTAAACGCCATTTTCAGCGCCCCTTCCCCGGTTTTCAGGGCCACATTGCCGGTAAAGCCGTCCGTCACCACCACATCGGTCGTGCCTGCGGTAATGTCGTGCCCTTCCACAAAACCGTGGAACTGTTTGGCCAGCGAACTGCCACGCAGCACTTCAGCGGCCTGACGCAGCCGTTCGTCGCCCTTCAGTTCTTCCGAGCCGACATTGAGCAGGCCGATCGTAGGGGCAGGAAGGCCAAGCACGGCCTTGGCGAAGGCTTCACCCATCACGGCGAATTCGACAAGGTTGCGCCAGTCGCAGGCGACATTGGCCCCGAGATCGAGCATCACCACATCGCCGCGCGTGGTGGGGCTTATGGCCGCCATCGCAGGGCGGGTGATACCGGGAAGGGTTTTGACCACGATCTTGGCCAGCGCCAGCATCGCCCCGCTATTGCCAGCGGATACGACACCCTGCGCCTCGCCCTGGGCTACGGCGTCCATGGCAAGCCGCATGGACGAATCGCGCACACGCAATGCCGCCGTGGGTTTCATGTCCATGGAAATGGCCGAACCGGCCGGACGGATTGTACAGATGGCGGCCGCACGTGGGTAGCGGCTCAGAAGGCCGGTCAACTTTGCCTCATCCCCGACCAGAAGGATTCTGGCTGAAGGATGTCGGTCTGCCGCAATCGCCAGTCCGGCCACTACAACTTCCGATCCGCCATCCCCGCCCATACCGTCCACGGCAAGGGTGTAGGACCCAGTCTCGGAAAAGGAGGAACCTGTCTCGCTCATGCTCGTCTTGTGCCGGGTAAGAAAGAAACGCGCAAGCTACGGGACAGACACATTGGAATGACCGTAACCCGCGCGCAACCCGGATGGGCGGCATCATGACCGCCCGCCGGCGTGATCCGCATGGATCGCGCCGTTACCGGGTAATGACGCCAGTGGCGCGTTCGTATCAGGCGCGGACCGCCGTCTTCAGCGCCTTGCCTGCGGACGCGACTTCGCGGCCGTCATAATGTCCGCATTGGCTGCAGACGTGGTGCGGACGCTTCAGTTCGCCGCAGTTCGAGCATTCCGCGTGCGCCGGAACAGTCAGCGCAGCATGGCTGCGACGCATGCCACGACGGGACGGCGAGGTTTTTCTCTTGGGTACAGCCATGGGCCCGGGCCCCTCCGATCTGGATCACAACCGGCAGGCACACCCTCGTGGCGTTACACCGGTCAGTTATCAATAATTGAGGGGGGCGCTCTAGCAGACCCTTAAGCCTTACGCAAGACATGATGCGCAGACAGTCTGCCGGGCGCCCCCGCTTCTGCCCCTTCCTTTGCGTCAGTTCTGCTTTTTTTTCAACTCGGCCAGAGCCGAAAAAGGCTGCCTGCGCACGGTTTCTTCCGGCTCGCCTTCTTCAACGGCCATAAATTCCTCCGGAATCGCACTCCCCGGCTTGTGGGGATAGGGATCAAGGGCGAGAGAAAGTTCTTCCGTCGCCAGTTCACCCAGATCGATGCTGTCGCGCTCATAAGGGACTTCATCGACGGAAAAGGGGTCGATCTCGTCATCCTCACGGAAGCGTTCCGACGGAATGCAGCGCACGGTGAACGATTCCGCCAGCACATCCTCGAACGGTTCCAGGCTTACGACGCATTCCTGGGTCACATGCGCGGTCAGCCAGCCTTCGGCCAGTACCTCCCCATCGCGCCCCGGCGCCAGCCGGTAGCGGCACGACAGGTTGCGCAGGGCCGGAATTCCCAGCCGTTTCGCCAGCCTGCGGCATTCATCATCCGAAGCCTCGATCACGGTTTCCATGCCGCGGACGGGGATGCGCCCCACGGCAACCGGGCGGGAAAATTCAGCATCCATGTGTCTTGCTCCTGCGCGTGTGTTCACGCTCCTGCGCGTGTGTTCACGGGCCATGCCCGCATGCGGTGTGGGGGAAATATTGTCCTGCATCCGTGTTTTTCCACCGGCAGGGCGATCTGCGATTGACTTCATTTTCCCAATCGGGCACCGGAAGACGAACCGCATCATGCGCCATGCCCTTATTGCAGGATATTTTCCCGACCATGAGGTCACCCAAGGACAACCAGCCCCGCTCCCGTTCATTACGCCTGTTTTCATGCGCTGTCATCGGGGCTGGGATCGGACTGTCGGGCTGCGCGCTCTTCAAGCCGGGGGTCGTGCAGCGTGGTTCGCTGGTTGAAGCGGATGACTACAACAAGCTCAAGACCGGCGTCACCACGCGGTCGGACGTGATGGATGCCCTTGGCTCCCCCACCGCCCATGCCACGTTTGATGACAATACCTGGGTCTATGCGTCCATGACGCAGGTGCTGGCCCCCATCAGCTTTCCGCGCGTGCGCAGGCAGGACGCGGTGGTCCTGACCTTCGATCAGGACGGCATCCTGCGCAACCTGCGCGTGCTGCACAAAAATGACGCCCGTTACGTCAGCATGGCATCGGGGCGCACGCCAACGCCGGGCACCAAGATCAATATCATGCAGCAGATCCTGGGCAACGTGGGCCGCTACAACCCGCTAAGCCAGATGAGCAGCACCTATGGCGGCAGCACAGGCCCGATGAACAGCATGAATGGCGGTCCGGGCCATGGTGGTGCGGGCAACAGCCTGCCCTGACGTAGCGACGCGCTGGCGGCCTATTCCGGCAGCACGATCCTGACCCGCGCCCCGCCCAGCGGGCCTGTTTCCAGCCCGATATGCCCACCATGGGCGTGAATGATGTCACGCGCGATGGCGAGACCGAGGCCGGTTCCGCCCTCCTCCCCGCTTTCAAAGGGACGGAATACGCTTTCGCGCCGGGATTCCTCCACCCCGCAGCCATCATCATCGACATACAGGACAACCTGCCTGCGCCCGCGTTCGGCCGACAGTTCGATGCGGTCTGCGTGCCTGCGCGCATTTTCGATCACATTGCTCAATACACGCCGCAGGGCGTTACTGCGCCCCGTGATGGTCAGTTCCGATGGCCTGACCGCACGGATGGCGACATGCGCGCCCACACGGCGCATGGCGGTCACGATCTCCTCGAACATGTCCTCAACACGGATAACGGTGGGGATTTCCGCCCCCTCCCCCCGCGCGAAGGACAGGTAGCCTTCGATCATGTGTTCCATTTCCACGATATCGCCAATCATGTCGGCAATATCGGGCTGAAGGCTCTCCGCCCGGACCATGCCCGTACGTGGGAACATGGCCAGTGAGAGCCGCAGGCGCGTAAGCGGCGTGCGCAGGTCATGCGACACGCCCGCCAGAACGGTGGTGCGCTGTTCCACAAAGCGGTTGATCCGGTCACGCATACGATTGAAGGAAATGGCGGCCTTGCGGATTTCCTGCGCGCCATCGGGCACGATGGGCACCGTATCCCGCCCCAGCCCGAACAGTTCAGCCGCCCGGGCCAGCCGCCTTATGGCGCGGACCTGATTACGCATGAATACCGCCGCGATCAGGAACAGCAGCAGCGCACTGCCTGATGCCCATGCCACGAACAGCCATACCGGCGCCACGTCCAGCCTTTTACGCGGGGCCACGACCTGCAGCACGCCTTCGGGCAGTTGTACAAGAATTACCAGACGCCGATGGGGCTGCTTCCAGTCCACAAAAGTCGGCCAGCGCACTGTGCCGCGCAGGTCACGCACCAGATCGTCGTCAATCGGCCCCAGGACGTGGTTGGTGCCGCTTCGTTGCAGGCTTTCGCCTTCACGCAACGTCATGATCAGGCCCGCGCGCCTGCCCACGTCATCAAGAATCCACCGCCGGTCGGCAGGCGACGGATAGCGTTCGAGCATGTCCAGTGTCAGTGAAATGGTGGTCGCCATGTCCCCTGACAGGCGGCGCGAGACGATCTGGAGATAATTGCCGTAAAACAGTTCCAGCGAAATACCCTGCGTCACCAGCAGCGGGATGAAGCCGATCAGCAGCATGCGCCCCAGCAGGGAACGCGGCAGGATACGCCGGACCAGACGTTCATGCAGCCTGCGCCACCTGCCGGGCGGGGGTGTATTCTCGGTGCTGTGGGGGAACTCCATGCCCATGGCTGTACTCTCCGGACACAAAAAAAACCGGCTCCTTTGCGGAAGCCGGCTTTTTCGCGGGTCAGACCCGAATCCCGATAACGGTCAGGCTTAGAAGCCTTCACGCTCCAGACGCTTGCGCTCCATCTTGCGGGCGCGACGCACGGCTTCAGCAGCCTCACGCGCCTTGCGCTCGGACGGCTTTTCGTAATGACGGCGCAGCTTCATTTCGCGGAAGATGCCTTCACGCTGCATTTTTTTCTTGAGGGCCTTGAGGGCCTGATCAACATTGTTGTCACGAACGAGAACCTGCACTGGGTCATCAACTCCTGATCGGCCATCCGGTATGGGCGGCGCATGAAACTGAAACTTGGGGAACATCCGCCCGAGGCTATTCCCTTCGTGCGATTCCCAAACGGGCCGCACCTATATCACACTCACTTCCCGCAACACAAATCATTCCCGCACGCGGCGGCAATGAATTTCACGCTCCGTTTTGGGCGGGAAGGCTGTCATACACATCCGGTCATAAACATCAAAGGCGTTACCCCGTCATGACGCTGCTCAAGATCGCCCGTATGGGCCATCCCGTCCTGCTCCAGCCCGCACAGCCCGTGCCTGTCCCGTCCGCCCCCGCCATCCGCACGCTGGTGGCGGACATGATCGACACCATGCTGGATGCGGGCGGCGTGGGACTGGCCGCCCCGCAGGTCCATCACAGCCTGCGCCTGTTCGTGTATCACCTGCCCGCCAGCCGCGCGACCGGGCCGGATGAAACGCCGCTGCCGCCTTCCGCCCTGATCAATCCGGTGCTGGAGCCGGTGGACGATGAAATGGTGGACCGGATGGAGGGCTGCCTGTCCATTCCGGGCCTGCGGGGGTGGGTGCCGCGCTACCAGCGCATCGCCTATCGCGGGCTGGATGCCGACGGGCAGGAAATTCATGGCATTGCGTCGGGCTTTTTGGCCAATGTATTCCAGCATGAATATGATCATCTGAATGGTATCCTGTACCCCATGCGTATGACCGACCTGGGCCGGATGGGATTCGATACGGAAATGACGCGTTACGGAGAACCCGCATGAATCTTTCAGTCCTGCTCGCCGCCGCAACGTCGTCGCTGGTGCCGCCCGACCTCCCCCACTCACCGCAAAGTGATGCGCTGCTGCGCCGGTTTCTGGCGGACCCGCGCGCGGGCAGCCAGCCATGGACCATCACCCTGCTGAAACAGTGCGTGGATGAAAACGCGGATATCCTTTTCCCCGATGGCATGGCGCAGGTGGCCGAAGCCTGTTTCGACATGATGGACCGGGAAATGCTGGCGGCCACCAACAGTTTCCGCAGCCGCAAGATCAGCCGGCGGGTGCGTGCGGCCATCATGTTCCGGCTGGAACACGCAGCCCCGCACCGCGCCGCCATACGGCAGGCTCTGGCCACACTGCTGGTCCCCACGCATGGCCGTATCCTTGCGCGGACACTGGGGCGAAGCGTGAACGCGATATGGCAGGCAGCGGGCGATACATCCACTGGCTTCACATATGTGACCAAACGCATCACGCTCAGCGGTGTCTATATCTCCACGCTCCTGTTCTGGCTTACGCGCGGAGGCAATCCGGCTTCGGTTGAGGCATTCCTCGACCGTCGCCTGGCCGAGGTCGGACGTATCACACGCCTGCGCAACCGCCTGACCGGTCGCATCGCCTGAACCGGTTCCTGACGTGACGGCGCCTTCCCGCCCGCCATCCCCTACCCGTCCCACGCAGGCGGGTGCGGGGGTGGAACTCCTGTTCCTGCGTGATGAGGACATGCGGCAGGCACAGGATCTGCTGATGGTGGCCTGCCGCGCCTTTACAGGGGTGATCGATTCGGCCCTGCAGGAATACGGGCTGGGACATGCGCATCACCGCATCATGCAGGCCGTTGCGCTCCAACCGGGCATAGCCGTGGGCGCGTTGCTGGACGTTCTGGGCATTACCAAACAGAGCATGAGCCGCGCGCTGGGCGAACTTCTGGCCATGGGCGCGCTGCGGCAGGAAACCGCGCCGGAGGACAGGCGCAAACGCAGGCTTTACCTCAGCCCGCATGGGGCGGAGATTGAAAGCCACCTGTTTTCCCTGCAGCGTGAAGTGCTGTTACGCGTATACCGCAAGGCGGGTGGCAAGGCGGTTGATGGCTTTCGCCGCGTCATGCGTGGCCTGATAGACGAATCGGATATGCCCGACGTATCCACCGATTCCTTTTCTTCTCCCGACCGGAGTTCCCGATGATCCAGACAGCGTGCGACACATCCCTGCCCCATGACAGCATGATCGTGGATGCGCACGTGGTGGTGGTTGATGATGATCCACGTCTGCGTCGCCTGCTGCAACGGTATCTGAGCGAACAGGGGTTTCGTGTCAGCGCCGCCTCCTCCGCGCAGGAAGCGCGGCAGGTTCTGGGCTTCATGCAGCCTGACGCACTTGTGCTCGACATCACCATGCCGGGGGAAAACGGGCTGGAACTGACGCGCGAACTGCGGCGCGAGAATCTGGATTTCCCCATCCTGCTGCTGACCGCGCGTGGTGAACCGGAAGACAGGATCATCGGGCTGGAAGCAGGCGCTGATGATTATCTGGCCAAACCGTTCGAGCCGCGTGAACTGCTGCTGCGGCTGAAGGCGCATCTGCGCCGTTTCGTGCCGCCCGCACCCAGCAGCAACCTGCGTATCGTGCGGCTGGGGGATCTGGAATTCGATCCGGTACGTGGCCTGTTATCCAGTGCGGGCAATGTCGTCCATCTGACGGGCGGCGAATCGGCATTACTGTCCGTTCTGGCACGGCACCCGAACGAGATCCTGTCCCGCACGGACATCGCCACAACGCTGGACATGGAAGAAATTGGCGAACGCGCCGTGGACGTGCAGGTGACGCGGCTGCGTCGCCGGATCGAACCCGACCCGCGCGAACCCCGCTTCCTGCAGACAGTCCGGGGCAAGGGCTACGTCCTGAAGCCCGGCCTGTAAAAACACAACGGGCTGGCACGGTATTCCGTGCCAGCCCGTTTCATTTCCACCTTGTGGCAGGATGCCGTGTCAGGCTCCGTTCAGGCGTTCAAGCTCTGCCACTACCGCCGTACCCATGCCTGCCGTATTCACTTCCGTCCGACCGGCACTCATGATGTCGGGCGTGCGCAGCCCCTTGTCCAGCACGCTGGAGACGGCCGTCTCGATCATGGCTGCATCTTCCTGCATGTCGAAGGAATAACGCAGCAGCATCGCAAACGACAGGATCTGCGCCAGCGGGTTGGCCTTGCCCTGCCCCGCGATATCCGGCGCGCTGCCGTGGATCGGTTCATACAGCGCAGGCATGCGCCCGTCTTCGCCCCGCGCGCCCAGCGTTGCCGACGGCAGCATGCCAAGGCTGCCCGTCAGCATGGACGCAAGGTCGGACAGCAGGTCGCCAAACAGGTTGCCTGTCACGATCACGTCGAACTGGCGCGGGTTACGCACCATCTGCATGGCGCAGTTATCGGCCAGCATATGGGTCAGTTCCACATCCGCGTATTCACGGGCATGCAGATCGGTCACGACTTCCTTCCACAGCAGGCCGCTTTCCATCACGTTGCACTTCTCGACCGAACACACGCGGTTGTCGCGCTTGCGGGCCAGATCGAAGGCGACGCGGGCCACACGCTCGATTTCCGCCGTGGTGTAGACTTCGGTGTTGATCCCGCGACGCGAACCATCCGGCAGGGTCTCGATCCCGCGCGGCGTGCCGAAATAGATGCCGCCCACCGTTTCCCGCACGATCATGATGTCCAATCCACGCACGACATCGGGCTTGAGCGTGCTGGCATCAACCAGCGAATCGAACACCTTGGCGGGGCGCAGGTTGGCGAACAGGCCCAGTTCCTGCCGCAGCTTGAGAATCGCGATCTCCGGCCTGCGGTCAAACCCGGCGGATGCCCATTTCGGGTCCCCCACCGAACCGAACAGCACCGCATCCGCCGCACGCGCCGCGTCGATGACTTCCTGCGTGATGGGCTGGCCATGCACCGCAAGCGACGCGCCGCCCACGACATCCTCACTCACATCGAAACGGATGCCACGCGCCTGCGCCATCCAGTCCATGATGCGCCGGACTTCGTGCATGATTTCAGGGCCGATGCCATCGCCGGGCAGGATCAGGAGCTTCTTGGGTGCGGACATGACGTTTCCCATCCGAATAATCTGTCTGTTAATTGATCAGTCCCGTATACGGGCGGCCACGGCCACCCGGTCCCTTAATCAAGGACGATACCGGGAATCCATGGCTGTGCCTGCGCACGGCGTTTTTCAAAGGTCTCGATAGACTGTTCATGCTGCAGGGTCTGGCCGATATCATCCAGCCCTTCCAGCAGCAGGTGCTTGCGCAGCGGATCAACCTCAAACGGCACTTCGCTGCCATCAGGACGGACAACCACCTGACGCGGCAGGTCAATCGTGATCCGGGCATTGCCGCCCATGCGGGCGTCTTCCATCAGTTCCTCGCACACCGCGCGCGGCAGCACGATGGGAAGGATGCCGTTCTTGAAACAGTTGTTATGGAAAATATCGGCAAAGGACGGCGCGATCACGCAGCGGATGCCAAAATCCAGCAACGCCCATGGCGCGTGTTCACGCGACGAACCACAGCCCAGATTATCAAGGGTAATCAGGATTTCCGACTTGCGATACGGCTCCTGATTCAGCACGAAATCCGGGTTTTCCGATCCATCGGGCAGATAGCGCATGCTGTCGAACGCATGCTCGCCCAGTCCCGAACGCTTGGTCGTCTTGAGAAAGCGCGCCGGAATGATCTTGTCGGTATCGATATTCTCTTCGGGCAGAGGCGCCGCGATACCGGTCAGAACCGTAAATTTATCCATGTCAGATCAGCTCCCGCACATCGGTCAGGCACCCGGTCACGGCTGCCGCCGCGGCCATGGCGGGCGAGAGCAGATGCGTCCGTCCACCGGGGCCCTGCCTGCCCTCAAAATTACGATTGGATGTGGCCGCGCAACGCTGCCCCGGCGTCAGCCGGTCGGGGTTCATGCCAAGGCACATCGAACATCCCGCCTCACGCCATTCAAATCCGGCATCGAGGAAGATCTTATCCAGCCCTTCTTCTTCCGCCTGCGCCTTCACGATGCCCGAACCGGGCACGATCATCGCACGCACGCCGTCAGCCACCTTGCGACCCGACGCGATTACCGCCGCGGCACGCAGGTCCTCGATCCGGCTGTTGGTGCATGACCCGATGAACACGACATCGACGGGCGTGCCCGCGATCTTCTGGCCGGCCTCAAGCCCCATATAGTCCAGCATGCGCTGCATCTGCGCGCGACGTGACGGATCGGCTTCCGCCGCCGGGTCGGGCACGTTGCCGGTGACTGAAATGACCGTTTCAGGGCTGGTGCCCCAGGTCAGGACCGGCGTGATGTCCTCGGCCCGCAGTTCGACCACGCGGTCGTAATGCGCCCCTTCGTCGGCGGCCAGCGTCTTCCAGTAGGCGACCGCCTCATCAAACGCTTCACCCTTCGGCGCGAAGGGACGGCCACGCACATATTCAAACGTGGTTTCGTCGGGCGCCACCAGACCCGCGCGCGCACCGGCCTCGATGGACATGTTGCACACCGTCATGCGGCCCGCCATGTCCAGGTCACGGATGGCGGAACCGGCGAATTCGATCACATGGCCCGTACCGCCCGCAGTGCCGATATGGCCGATGATGGCCAGCATGATGTCCTTGGCGGTCACGCCGGGGCCAACCTGCCCCTCGACCACCACCTTCATGTTCTTCGCAGGCTTCTGCAGGATGGTCTGGGTCGCCATCACATGTTCGACTTCGGACGTGCCGATACCGAATGCCAGCGCCCCCAGCGCGCCATGGGTGGATGTATGGCTGTCACCGCACACGATGGTCATGCCCGGCAGGGAAATGCCCTGCTCCGGTCCGACCACATGCACGATCCCCTGCCGCGCGGACAGCAGCGGGAAATACGGTACGCCGAATTCCTTTACGTTGCGCTCCAGCGTTTCGATCTGGTTGCGGCTGTCGGCTTCGGCAATCGGCAGGGTCCGGTCAGATGTGGGAACATTATGATCCACAACCGCAATCGTCGCCTCCGGGTGACGCAGCCTGCGGCCGCTCAGGCGCAATCCCTCGAATGCCTGCGGACTTGTGACCTCGTGCAGGAGATGACGGTCGATATAAAGAATGGCCGTCCTGTCCGGGAGCGTTTCGACCACATGGCTGTCCCATATCTTGTCGAACAATGTACGCGGGGCCATTCTATTTTCCTCTCCCGGACGGAAACAGGCCGCCATCACGCACGCGATACGCACGCAACAGGCAGCCGCAAATTCTCAGGCAAAAAGCTTCGCCCGCTTCCGCCATAAGGCATGAAACGGGCGAAGGGTCGGCATATTACTCGGCAGCGGCGGTCGCGGCGGGTGCTGCAACCTCACGCTTGCGCTCGGCGATACGGGCGGACTTGCCGCGACGGCCGCGCAGGTAATACAGCTTCGCGCGACGGACGACGCCACGACGCACGACGTGGATTTCCGCGATGGTGGGGGAATACAGCGGGAACACACGCTCCACGCCTTCACCGTTGGAAATCTTGCGCACGGTGAAGTTGCTGTTCAGGCCCTTGTTGGAGCGTGCGATCACAACGCCCTCATAGGCCTGAACGCGCTTGCGGGTGCCTTCGACAACCTCGACGCCAACGCGCACGGTGTCACCCGGTGCGAATTCCGGCACCGCGCGGATAGCTGTCAGGCGGGCGATCTCTTCCGCCTCATACTTCTGGATAATGTTCATGATCCGGTCCTCGTTCGATAGGATTTCATGTTCAGTTCAGCCGGTCCGCATCGGCACGGATGCCTGCGACCCGGGGAATGTCTTGACCTGCGCCCGCCTGATAGGCGGCCCACAGATCCGGCCGACGCGCCTGCGTCACCGTCTCGGATGCCGCGCGGCGCCACCGGGCGATCGCGGCATGATGACCGGACAGCAGGACCTCGGGCACGTCGCGCCCGTCCCATTGTGCCGGCTTGGTATAAAGCGGATATTCAAGCAGACCGTCGGCAAAGCTTTCCTCGACCGCACTTTCGCCCGATCCCATCACGCCCGGCAGCAGCCGCACGCAGGCATCCAGCAGCACCGTCGCCGCCACTTCCCCGCCCGACAGGATATAATCCCCGATCGAGACCTGTTCCGCGCCGGAGGCTTCGAGCACGCGCTCATCCACCCCTTCATAGCGACCGCACAGCACCACAACACCCGGACCCGCCGCATAACGACGGATATCGGCCTGTTTCAGCGGTCGTCCGCGTGGCGTGGGATACACCAGCGGTCGCCCGGCCAGATCGATACCGGCAATGGCCGCCGCCACGACATCGGGGCGCATGACCATGCCAGCCCCGCCGCCGAATGGCGTATCGTCCACAACCCGATGCCGTCCCAGCCCGTATTCACGCATGTCGCGCGCATCCAGCGACCAGATGCCACGTTCCAGCGCGCGCCCGGCCAGCGACTGCCCCAGCGTACCGGGAAACATGTCGGGAAACAGCGTCAGCGCCGTCGCCTGCCATGTCATGTCGCGTCTCCGTGCGTATCGGTGCCCGGAAAACATTCGACCGGAACCTCGATCTCATCAGGCAGGCAGACGACGATATGTCCCGCCCGCACATTCACCACCGGCACGCAGGCCCGGGTGAACGGCAGCAGGAGATTGCCTCCCGCCCCATCGATTTCGAGACTGGTGCCCGCACCGTAATCATGCACGGCGGCCACGCGGCCGATCACCCGCTCCGTTCCCTGCTCGCGCACGTCCAGCCCGACCAGATCGGCGAAATAGAATTCGTCCTCATCGGGTTCGGGCAGGCTGGTGCGCGGCACGTACAGCTTGCGGTTGACCATCTGCTGCGCGGCTTCGCGGCTATCAATGGCGTTGCCTGCCGCGTCATGCAACCGGGCGATGCCGTTGCCATGCCACGACAGCCGCCACGGGCGACCCAGATCATCAACCAGCCCGTCATAGCCGGACAGGTCTTCCGCCACGGCGGTATAGCTGTGCACGTGCACAAGCCCCCGCACACCATGCGGACGACCCACCACACCCATCAGGACATGATCGCGGTTCATGGGATGACTGCCCTGCCTTTCCTGCCTGTCTACCGTTACCGCGACTTAGGCTGCCGCAGCGGCAGCAGCGGCGGCACGTTCCTGCGCACGCTTCTTGGGCGCGGACTTCTTGGGCTGCTCATTCCAGGTCGGCTTCGGCGCCAGACCGGCATTGCCCAGGAAGCGGGCGACACGGTCAGTCGGCTGCGCGCCGTTGGACAGCCAGTGGGTGATGCGCTCGGCAACCAGGCGCACGCGCTCGGCATGGTCGGACGGCAGCATCGGGTTGTAGGAACCAACGCGCTCGATGAAGCGGCCATCACGCGGGGAACGGCTGTCAGCCACGACGATGTGGTAGTACGGACGCTTCTTCGCACCGGCGCGGGCGAGACGGATCTTGAGGCTCATTAAGACTTCTCCAGACAGTAAAAAGACAAAAGAAAAACGGGAACGACGTTCAGGGTCAGCCGAAAGGCGGACGCCCGCCGCCGCCGGGGGGACGCCCCCCCTTTGGCATGAGTGCGGACAGACCCTGACGCATCAGTCCCTTCACTCCCAACTTGCTGAACCGCTTCATCATGGAGGCCATCGCGTCATACTGCTTGAGCAGACGGTTGATCTCCTGCACGGTCGTACCGGACCCGGCGGCGATGCGCTTCTTGCGCGATGCCTTGATGATGGAGGGCGTGCGCCGCTCCTTGCGGGTCATGGATGAAATGATGGCCTGATGGCGCTTGAGGACGGAGGTATCAAGCTCCTTGTCCCCCAGCGCATCCTTCAGCTTGCTCATGCCGGGCAGCATGCCAAGGATACCGGAAATGGACCCCATCTTGTTGATCTGGCGGATCTGGGCCGCGTAATCGTCCAGATCGAACTTGCCCTGCATCATCTTGAGGGCGAGCTTTTCGCTCTCCTCATGATCCAGGGTATCGGCAGCTTTTTCCACCAGCCCGGCGATATCGCCCAGACCAAGGATACGGCCTGCAACACGCTCGGGGTGGAATTCTTCCAGCGCGTCAAGCTTTTCGCCCGAACCGGTCAGCTTGATCGGTGCGCCGGTAATCGCACGCATGGACAGGGCCGCGCCACCACGGGCGTCGCCATCCATACGGGTCATGACGACACCGGTAACGCCAACGGCCTCGTTAAACGCCTTGGCGGTATTGACCGCGTCCTGCCCGGTCATCGCATCGACCACCAGCAGCGTTTCCGCCGGGCTGGTTTCGGCGCGGATGGCGCGGACCTCGTCCATCAGGGCTTCGTCGATAGACAGACGACCGGCGGTATCGAGGATGACGATGTCATACCCCTCGCGCCGTCCGACTTCCATCGCGCGCTGCGCGATCTCGACCGGGGTCTGGCCCACGATGATGGGCAGCGAGGCGACACCCGCGCGCTCGGCAAGCTGGGCGAGCTGCAACTGGGCGGCGGGGCGCTGCGTGTCAAGGCTGGCCAGCAGGACCTTCTTGCGCTCACGCTGCGCCAGACGGCGGGCGATCTTGCCCGATGTGGTGGTCTTGCCCGATCCCTGCAAACCGACCATCAGGATCGGCACGGGCGGGACGGCGTTCAGGTTGAGCGGAACCGCGCCCGCGCCACCCAGCGCGTCGATCAGCGCGTCATTGACGATCTTGGCGACAGCCTGACCGGGAGAGATGCTGTCCAGCACCTCGTGCCCTACGGCGCGTTCACGGACCTTGTTGACGAAATCCTTGACGACAGGCAGCGCCACGTCGGCGTCCAGCATGGCCAGACGCACTTCGCGCATGGCTTCCGTAACATCCGCTTCCGACAGGGCCCCGCGCTTGGCAAGGCCATCGAACACACCGGAAAGCTTGCCTGAGAGCGTCTCGAACAACGTTTTTCCCCAAAAGAGGACGCGCCACTGCGCGAACCCTCGCGAAGTGACGTGCCTGATTGTCGGGCGGATTTATCCCGCGCACCCTGCCCTGTCAAGCATTGTGCGCTTTTCCCATGAAAAACGGCTGCCCGGACGCGCCGGACAGCCGTATCGACCCTGACCGCGCGGGGCGGCGGAAGGGTGGTTACTTACTTCTTGTCATCTTCCGGCGGCGGCGGCGCGGTCAGGGCGCGCAGCTGCTCGTGCAGGTTGTCAACCTTCTCCTCGGTCTCACGGATCTGGTTAAGCTGGTCCGCCGTCAGGATATCGTGGATACGGATCGCGGTCTGCAGATGTGCGGCTTCATGCTGCTGGTGCAGGGTCGCGATCTGCTGCTGCAGGCTTTCGATACGGGCCTGATCGACCTTGCCCGGCGTCGCCAGCAGTTCCTGGATCTGCTTGTGGAGCTGGTGTTCCTGTTCCATGTCCGCATGGAAGTCAGGATGCTCGTCCTTCAGGATCGCCTGAAGCTTCTTATGCTGCGCGGAAGTCAGCTGCACATTTGCAAGGAACGGCATGCCCATGCCGCCAAACCCACCCGGACCACCGGGCATGCAGCCCCCGTGCGGGGGGGCGTGGTGTGCGGCAAGAGCCTGCCCGGACAGGCCCGCCAGACCACCGATCAGGGTGGCGGTCAGAATCATTTTCTTCATCATGGGAACCAAGTCTACTCCTGTTATAACTTGTTCTCTACCCTGCCTGCCACGGAGTGGCCATGCAAGGTCTACAATCACAACGCTACAACAGCCGATGCGTTCAATGTGGGCAAACTTGCTACAAAATGTAAGGAGCAGCCATGCCCGCCCGTTATCCGAATCGCCCGGTAATATAGTCCTGCGTCCGCTTTTCGCGCGGCGCGGTGAACATGCGGTCGGCACCATCCACTTCCACCACTTCGCCCATATAGAAAAAGGCCACCTGATCGGCACAGCGCGCGGCCTGCTGCAAATTGTGGGTGACGATGGCGATGGTGAAATCGGCCTTCAGCTCATCGAGCAGTTCCTCGATCCGCGCGGTCGAGACCGGATCAAGCGCACTGGTAGGTTCATCCAGCAGCACCACTTCGGGTCGGGTAGCGATGGTGCGCGCGATACACAGGCGCTGCTGCTGGCCACCGGACAGCGCGGCAGCCGAATCATGCAGCCTGTCGCGCACTTCCGGCCACAGGGCGACACGACGCAGCACGTCTTCCACCCGGCCATCCATGGCCGCGCGGTCAAGGCGTTCATGCAACCGGACGCCAAAGGCGATGTTGTCGTAAATCGACATGGGAAACGGTGTGGGCTTCTGGAACACCATGCCAACGCGTGAACGCAGCACGTTCAGGTTCACCCTGGGGCCAAGGATGTTGCAGCCATCGAAAATGACTTCCCCCGTCGCCCGCTGGCCGGGGTAGAGATCGTACATCCGGTTCAGCACGCGCAGCAGGGTGGACTTGCCACATCCCGAAGGCCCGATCATGCCCGTCACCTGCCCCTGCGGGAAATCGATGGAAATATTCTTCAGCGCATGATTCGCGCCGTAATAGAAATCCAGATTGCGCACGGAAATCGCTGCTGGCGCCGGGTTCTTTTCCACGACTGTCATATTCACTTCCTGTTACGTCCCAGCCCCAGCCGCACGGTTATGTTGATCATGAGAATACCCGCCGTGATCAGCAGCGCACCCGTCCATGCAAGGGCGGTCCAGTCTGCATAGGCCGCGCCGGCATACTGGTAAATGGTCACGGGCAGGCTGGCCATGGGGGCTGCGGGTGATACCGACCAGTTCATGTTCCCCAGCGAGGTGAACAGAAGCGGCGCCGTCTCACCCGATACGCGGGCCAGCGCAAGCAGGATGCCGGTGGCCACGCCGTCGCGCGCGGCGCGCAGGCATACGAAAAGGATGACCCGCCAGCGGGGCGCGCCCAGTGCGATCGCAGCCTCCCGCATCGAAAGAGGCACAAGGCGCAGCATGTCCTCGGTCGTGCGCACCACGACCGGCACCACCAGAATGGACAGGGCCAGCGCCCCGGCCAGACCCGAGAAGTGGCCAGTCGGCACCACCACGACCATGTAAATGAACAGTCCCACCAGAATGGACGGGGCGGAAAGCAGCAGGTCGGATACGAAACGGACAAGATTGATCAGCCGCCCATCCGTGGATGTGAACTCGGCAAGGTATATCCCGACCAGCAGCCCCACCGGGGCACCGATCAGCACCGCAAGTCCCGTCTGGATCAGGCTGCCGACGATGGCGTTGGCAAGGCCACCCGCCTGCCCCGGCGGCAGGGTCACATGCACGAAAGTCACCCAGCGCAGGCCACCGATCCCGTTGCGTATCAGCACGAACAGGATGGAAAACAGCATGAGCAGCACCAGCGCGGTCGCCGCCCAGCACAGGCCCGTCGCAATCCGGTCCACCATGCGCCTGCGCATGTCCGACAGGGTATTGCCCTGCCAGCGCCCCGATGAACAGCAATCCGTATCCATAAGCACGGTGGTCGCCGCCACGCTCTCCTGACCCGCCATGGTTCAGCCTGCCGCCCGCGTGCGCAGCAGCAGCCGCGAACAGACCAGCGTCGCAAGGGAAATCAGCATGAGAAGGAAGCCCACAGCCATCAGGGATGAAAATTTAAGACTGCCCACCGCGCTTTCGGGAAATTCAAGCGCGATCAGGGATGCGATCGTATTGCCGGGGGAAAACAGCGACCAGCCGATATGATTGGCGTTGCCGATGACGAAGGTGATGGCCATCGTCTCCCCCAGCGCACGCCCCAGACCCAGCATGATGCCCCCCACCACGGATGTGCGCGACCACGGCAGGATGATGCGCCGCACGACTTCCCATCGGGTCATGCCCAGCCCGTATGCGCTTTCCTTCAGCACGGCGGGCATGGACAGGAAGACATCCCGCATCACGGCGGAAATGAACGGGGTAATCATGACCGCAAGGATCATGCCGCCGGTAAGAAAACCGGTCCCGTAAGGCGCACCATGGAAAAGCTGACCAATTCCCGGCACATGCCCCAGCGTATGATTGGCAAACGGTTCGACATAATGGGCCATGAACGGCACCAGCACCGCGAAGCCCCACATGCCGAAAATAATGGATGGCACCGCCGCCAGAAGCTGGATCAGCGTACCGATCACCCCGGAAATGCGCGGAGAGGCGATTTCCGTCAGCCATACCGCAATGCCAAAAGCCAGCGGCACGGCCAGTGCTATGGCCAGCAGCGATGTCACCAGCGTTCCGAACATCGGGGCGGCCGCGCCGAAATGCTGGGTTACGGGATTCCATGCCTTGTCCAGCACGAAACCCAGGCCAAACCGGGCAAACGCGGCCCGCGCGCCCCACGCCATGACCGCCACCATACCACCCAGACCCAGCAGGATCAGGACCGCGGCGCAACGGACAATGGTGGCGAATACGGCATCCCCATTACCCTTGACCGCCCCCGTCAGGGCTGAAGGGGACGTTGCAGACCGATCCATACAGAAGACCTCCGTGGCGCACACGCATCACAGTTCACAACATTCGCGCCCGCAGGCACACCGGAATGCCCGGACCAATACTGGACCGCATGCCGGTTCTGCAACCGTCATGAGCACCTGTTGGCCAAGTTTGCATCAGATCGTTGTATTTTTACGCAAACCTGCCGCCATCACATCCGGTCATTTCCGCGCGGCAAGCAGCAGGTCGCGCAGCAGGCCACGCCCGGCATCAATGGACATGCGCTCAAGGACAAGGGCGTTGGGCTGCACGCCCGGCGGCCCGATACGGCGCGCCACCGTCATGCCGCGCGTGAACGTGCCCCGACATTCCACATCCACATGCGCCAGATGGCCGCCAAACAGGCCCGGCGCCAGCAGCGCAAGCAGGGGGGCCGTCGCACGCAGCGAAATATCGACCCCGTTGCCGCCACCACGACCCATGCGGGCAGCGGCCAGCAACGCATGCACATGGCCCGCGACCGAAGCGGGCGCGGCCCCCATCGGGGCAAGCTGTTCCATCCATACCGCATCCGCGTTCAGTCGGCTGGTGCAGTCCAGCGGGATCAGGGTCAGGGGCACACCTGCCGCCATGACGGTGGCCGCGGCTTCCGGATCGGCGGCGATGTTGCGTTCGGCAACTGGTGTCGCATCCCCTGGCGAATACAAGGCCCCGCCGCTTGCGATCACCCCATGCAGATGCGCACCGATATCAGGTGCCTGCACCATCGCCAGCGCCAGCGTGGTCAACGGGCCGGTGCAGCATACCGTCACGCCATCTGGCGGACAGGCACGGATGGCCTGCACCAGATACTGCGCGGCCAGCCCCGGCTCGCCCTGCGGCACCGACTTTACCGCCCCGCCCGCATGCACCAGCGGTCCCGGACAGCCAGCATGAACACCCACATCCGCAAGACCATGCCGGTCCAGCAGGTCGCGTGCCTGCGTCATCGCGGCTTCCACTCCTGCGGCTTCCCCGCTGAACAGCACCTGCACCACCCGCACATGATCGGGAACCTGCACGGCAGCCAGCAGGGCCGCCATAGCCTGCGCGCCGGGTGTCAGATCAAGAATGATGGGGCGGGTCATGGGCATCCTGTCCTGCATGGGTTGCACGGTTCGTTGGTGGTGACGTGTTACAACATTTCAGTCAACATCGACATGCGGGCGCTGCCAGTACAGCGCACGGGCCAGCACCCTGTCCACCAGCCACCACAGCAGCACCGTCATGACCGCCAACACGCCAAGGGCTGCGAACATGAGGTCTGTCTGGAAACGGGTATTGGCCGTCTGCATGAGGAACCCCAGCCCGGAGGACGCCCCCACCCATTCCCCCACAACCGCCCCGATCGGCGCAATGGCCGTCGCCATGCGCACACCGGATGCAAAGGACGGCAGGGCCGCGGGCAGGCGTATATGCAGCAGCACCCGCAGGCGCGTGGCCCCCATGGTGCGCGCAAGGTCCATCCACCCCGGTTCGGTCTGGCGCAGGCCATCGCCCAGTGTGGAGGTTACGGGAAAGAAGATGACCAGAACCGCCATCACCACTTTCGACGCCATGCCGAATCCGAACCACAGCACCAGCAGCGGTGCGAGCGCAAAAACAGGCACCGCCTGACTGAGCAGCACCATCGGCATGACCCATCGCCGCAGCGGCGCCCACAGCGCCATGCCGATCGCCAGTGCGCTGCCTGCTCCTATCCCCAGCAGCAGACCCAGCAGGGTTTCCTCCAGCGTGGTCAGCGCGGCGGGGCCAAGCTGCCCGCGCTGGGTCCACAGCGCATGGACCACCGCATCGGGGCCGGGCAGCATATAGGGCGGTATATGCCCCCAGCGCGCCAGCCCCCACCACACGGCGGCAAGCCCCGCCAGCGTAACAAGCGGACGGATGACCCGCCCGGCATGCGACAGCATGGTGGCCGTCATTGCAGCATCCGCCGCAGCAGCCGCGACTGCGCGGACAGAACGGCGGGATCGTCCACGGCGCGTGGCACCGTCCCGGCGGGCACTGTCATTTCTTCTATCGTGGCGGGATAACCGCTCATCAGCAGCATGGTATCGGCAAGCCTGCATGCTTCCAGCGGATCGTGGGTAATCAGCACGACCGTGCACCGGGCCAGCATATGGGCGGCCAGATCCTGCATTCGCGCCCGCGTGATGCTGTCGAGTGCCGAAAACGGCTCGTCCATCAGCACCACAGGACGATCTTCATATAGGACACGCGCCAGCGCAGCACGTTGCCGCATGCCACCGGACAGGGTGGCAGGCAGTGCGCCCGCATGTGCCGAAAGCCCCACACTTTCCAGCAGATGGGCCATACGGGCGCGATCAGGCGCATCCCCGCGCAGTCGTGCGCCGAGCATGACATTATCGGCAATACTGGCCCATGGCAGCAGCAGGTCCTGCTGGCCCATCCATGCAACGCGGCCCGCCAGCGGCAGGCCATCATCTGCCACGACGTGGCCATAACCCGGCTTTTCCAGACCGCCCAGCATGCGCAGCAGCGAAGTTTTGCCTACCCCGCTGGCCCCAAGCAGCACGGTAATGCCACCCCCACCGATACGCAGGTCCAGATTGCGGAAAAGGGGTGCGCTGCCAAAATCCAGCCCCACGCCTTCAAGGCGGATGGCGGGCGGCGCAGACATCACTTCCCGCGTTTGGGATAGGGAATGCCCAGCGCGTCACGCGCGGCGGTGGCCAGACGGTCCACACGTTCGTTATTTTCATCGCCGGAATGGCCGCGCACCCATTTCCATTCGACCTGATGCTTCGCGCTGATATCCAGCAGCCTGCGCCACAGATCCATGTTGGCCACCGGATCGCCCGAAGCATTGCGCCAGTTGCGGCGAACCCAGCCCGTACTCCAGCGCATGATGCCGTTGCGGACATATTCGCTGTCGGTATGCAGCACGACGCGGCAGGGACGCCTGAGTGCTTCCAGCGCTTCAGCCGCGGCGGTCAGTTCCATGCGGTTATTGGTGGTTTCCGCCTCACCGCCCGAAAGCTCGCGCTCCTGCCCGCGAAAACACAGCAGCGCGCCCCAGCCGCCGGGGCCGGGATTGGGCTTGCAGCCGCCATCGGTCCATATCTCGACCAGGTCGGTCCCGGTAGACGGATTTTCCACCTCAACCGCGCCCCCGGTTACGATGTCGTCACTCATGGCAGGAACCTTTCACCCATGCGGGCGGCACAGAATTCCATGCGCACCAGATAATCCAGCGGGTCCTTGCGCGTAACCAGCGCATCGGACGGCGTGTTGATCCAGTCATACAGCCGCGTCAGGGTGAAGCGGATGGCAGCCCCCGTGGCCAGCGTACTCAATGCGGCCTCCTCCGCTGCTTCCAGCGGGCGGACATGGCGGTAGCCTTCCACCATTGCTTTCGCATGGTCCGTCATGAACCGCCGGTCTGCATCGAAACACCACGCATTGATGGCAATGGCCAGATCGTAGGCATACCAGTCGGTGCAGGCGAAATAGAAATCGATCAGGCCCGACAGCTTTCCGTCACGAAAAAAAACGTTATCGGGAAACAGGTCAGCATGGATCTGTCCACGCGGCAGGCTGGGGTTATTCCCCACGCCCGGCCACGCGGGCAGCACGCGCGCCAGCACCGTCTCGATTTCCGCCACCAGTCCGGGGCGCACTTCATCGCCCCGCGCCCGGCACGCTTCCAGCAGGCCGGGCCATGACTGCGGCCCCATGGAATTGGGGCGTTCGGCCACGAACCCCTCCCCCAACAGGTGCAGCCGCGCCATGGCGGCCCCTACCTGGGCGCACATGTCCGTATCGACCTGCCGCGACCACCCGCCGGGCAGGAAAGTGGTAATGGCGGCAGGCTTGCCCGACAGGGTGCGCAGGGTCCGGCCCTGCCGGTCCGCCACGGGAAGCGGGCAGGACAGGCCATGCTGGGCCAGATACTGCATAAGCCCCAGAAACCACGGCAGTTCATCAGGGTTCACCCGACGCTCGTACAGCGTCAGGATAAAGGTCGCCTGTGTGGTCTTCAGCAGGAAATTGCTGTTTTCCACCCCTTCGGCAATGCCGTGGCAGGAAACGGGCCTGCCGATGTCATAGCCCTCCAGAAACGCGGCAAGCGCTTCTTCGGGCACTTCGGTATAGACAGCCATGCGGTGATACGGATCAGCCCAGCGGCGCCGGCAGGCGGAAGGCCACGTTTTCTTCCTTCACGGTGATTTCCTCGATCTCAAGCGTGAAACGCTTGGCAAGGGCCGCGACCATTTCCTGCACCAGCGATTCCGGCGCGGAGGCACCAGCCGTAATCCCCAGCGTGCCAACACCATCCAGCGCCGACCAGTCCAGCGCATTCAGGCGCGGCACCAGCAGGGCACGCGGCGCACCGCTGCGTTCGGCCACTTCACGCAGGCGCTGCGAATTGGACGAGTTGGGCGAGCCGATCACGATCACCAGATCACAGCCCGGCGCGATCGCCTTGACGGCTTCCTGACGGTTGGTCGTGGCGTAGCAGATGTCCTCGCGCCGCGGGCCTTCGATCAGGGGGAAGCGGTCGCGCAGGATATCAACGATTTCCGCCGTGTCATCGACCGACAGCGTGGTCTGGGTAATGAAGGCCAGCCGCGAGGGATCGGCGGGCTGGACCGTGCGCGCTTCTTCCGCATCATTGATCAGCGTGACGGCACCCGCGGGAAGCTGGCCCATCGTGCCGACGACCTCCGGATGGCCGGCATGGCCGATCATCAGGATATGGCGGCTTTCGGGACCACCATCGGCGAAGTGGCGTTCGGCCTCCCGGTGGACCTTGGACACCAGCGGGCAGGTTGCATCCAGATACAGCAGGTTGCGGCGTTCGGCCTCGGCGGGCACGGTCTTGGGCACGCCATGGGCGGAAAAGACAACCTGACCATCGGCGGGCACTTCATCGAGTTCCTCGACGAAGATCGCGCCCTGCGCCTCAAGCGCCTCGACCACGGTGCGGTTATGCACGATCTCATGGCGGACATAAACGGGCGCGCCATAGCGGCGGATCGCCTCTTCCACCACGCGGATGGCGCGATCGACACCCGCACAGAAGCCGCGCGGGCCTGCGAGCAGTACTTTCAGGACACGGGGCAGTGTCTCGGCGGGGGCTGTTGTATCGGGTGTATGAATCATCTGGTCGGGCATGGTGTTCCCCAAACGTCCGGCGAGCGGTATAGGATACGGACCGCGATCTGCTAGAGTTCCGGCGCCGGTATCCCGTGCGATGGTCCGGCCCTACGCAAACCGTGGCAATGACGCAAGCCATTTTCCCGTTGACCCTAACGTATTCTGCCGTGTCTGTCCTCCCCCCCGTTACCCTGTCGCGTGCATGTCGTGCCTGTATCACACCCGACGGGGCGGGATTCTGTTCACACCTGACCAACCCGGAATAGCCGCATGATTCCTGCCCATCCGCTATCACGCCTGCGCCGCATGGCCCTGACATTCTGTACGGTGCCCATGCTTGCGCTGGTTGGCGCGTGCTCGAACGCCAGCGATTCGATTGATTTCGCGCCGGCCTGCCCCGTTGTGGAAGTCCCCAGCGAGGCCGCCGACTATTATCAGTATGCGGGCAACGACCATGACGTGACGCACCTTGTGGCGCGGGCCAGCCTGACGCGCGTGGTGGGATCGTGCGAGGCAGGCGCCCAGCGCAGCGTGATGACGAACATGAAGATCGGCCTGCATGTGGAACGCGGCCCGGCATCGAAGGCGGAATTCGTCAACATCCCGTATTTCGTCGCGGTCGTGTTCAATGGGGAGATCAAGAGCAAGAAGGAATTCGTGGCCTACGTCTCCTTTGAGGACGGGCGCATGCAGGACCTGACCCATACCCGGAACATTCCCATCACCCTGCCCGTATCGCGGCATATCCACAGCGACCAGTATCATATCGAGATCGGCTTTCAGTTGACCAAGGCGCAGCTTGACTTCAACCGCGCCCATCTGGTCATGCCCACCTTCCGCAAGATGTAAGGCTGCCCCTTGGCCGATTACCCATCACCCGTGCGGGAACTGACATGGCGTGGCATCGTGATCGGTGCGCTCATTACGGTCGTTTTCACCGCGTCGAACATCTATCTTGGCCTGCGCATCGGCCTGACGGTCGCCACGTCCATCCCCGCTGCCGTCATTTCCATGGCGGTGCTGCGGATACTGGGCGGCGGCACGATCCTTGAAAACAATCTGGTCCAGACACAGGCCTCTGCCGCAGGCACGCTGGCATGCGTGTTCGCAAGCCTGCCCGCGCTGGTCATGGCGGGCGTATGGCAGCATTTTCCCTTCATCCAGACGGCGGTACTGACGGCGGCGGGGGGTATGACCGGCGTGCTGTTCACCATACCGTTGCGCCGGGTCATGCTGGACGACCCGGCCCTGCCCTTCCCTGAAGGCGTTGCCGCAGCCGAAATCCTGCGTGCGGGCGCCAGCCATGAAAACCGTGGCAGCGTACGTGCCCTGGTACAGGGTGGGATTCTGGCGGCGGTGCTGACGTTCACATCCACCGGCCTGCGCCTGCTGGGCGACGGGATCACGGCTACGGCCACATGGGGGATGACCGCATTCCGGCTGTCGGTCGGGTTTTCGCCCGCCCTGCTGGGGGCGGGCTATCTGGTCGGGCTGGAAGGCGGGATGGCGATGCTGCTGGGCGCATTGCTGACGTGGGAAGTATCCATTCCGGTCATGTCCCATCTCCTGCCCCATCCCGCCGGGATGGATGCGGGCAGTTTCGCTGCCCAGATATGGAAGGACAAGGCCCGCTTCATCGGGGCGGGGCTGATCGGCGTTGCAGCCATATGGACCGTGCTGCGCATGGGCCGCCCGCTTATGCTGAGCGCGCGCGCCCTGCTGGTGCGTCGTGCCACAGGTACCCACGTGCCGCGCACCGAAACCGACCTGTCCCCACGCGCCATACGTGCCGTGGCCGGGATCGTGCTGGTCCTGATCGGCAGCATGTTCCTCGCCTTCTCCACCGGGCGTGTCGGCCCGCTGCCCGCACTGGCCGCCACGGTGGCGGGTGTTGCATGGTGCGCCGGGCTGGGCCTGTTCGTGGCGGCCGCCTGTGGATACATGGCCGGGCTGGTGGGGTCATCCTCCTCCCCCATTTCCGGGGTGGTCATTCTGGCTGCGATCGGAATGTCCAGCCTGTTCGTGCTGCTGCGCGCCACGGGACTGTTCGCCGGGGTGGACGGGCAGCATTTCGCCATCGCCTTCTGCCTTTATGCCCTGACTGCCGTTACCGCATCCGCCGCCATCGCCAATGACAACCTTCAGGATCTCAAGACCGGAAGGCTGGTCGGCGCGACGCCATGGAAGCAGGAAGCCGCCCTGCTGATCGGCTGCATAAGCGGGGCCATTGTCATTCCGCCCGTGCTGAATGTGCTGTACCAGACATACGGTTTCGTTGGCGCGATGCCACATGCGGGGATGGACGCGTCACAGGCGCTGGCCGCCCCGCAACCCGCACTGATCCTGATGATTACATCCGGCATTTTCCTTCATCAGCTTGACTGGACCATGCTGCTGATCGGGGCGGGAGCCGGTGGCGTGCTGATCGGCATTGACGCAGCCCTACGCCGTGCGGGCCGTGGTGCGCTGCCGCCGCTGGCGGTGGGCATCGGCATTTATCTGCCCATGAACATTTCCATGACGCTGGCCGTCGGGGCGATCCTGGGACACATCGTCACGCGCCTGAACGCGGGCGCATCCAGCCACCGGGGCACCATGATCGCATCGGGGCTGATCGTGGGGGAAAGCCTGATGGGAGTGGCGCTGGCGTGCCTTTCTGCGCTGAGCGGGCGGGACAGTCCGCTGTCGCTACTGCCGCCGGGCACATCCGCGCTGCTGGTCAACCTTGCCGGTCTGGCTGCATTCGGCGCGCTGTGCGTATGGTTCTGCGCGACACAGCTCCGGTCTTCCCACAGATAACAGATAGCGGACAGGGGCATGGACGAGCAGCCGCCTTCCATGGCACCCTGCCCGCATGCTCCGCCATTTTGACAGTCTGGATTTCCCCCGTCCCACGCGCGACGCCCTTGCCCTGCGGTTTGGTCAGGTCTCCACCCTGCTGGATCAGGGGGCGGTAGCGGATGCGGCGCATCTGTTCGATACGATCCGCCGCGATTACGAAAGCTGGTCAGCACTTGTGGATCTGCGCTTCGCGCAGGATACGACCAGCCCGACAGCCAAAGCCGAACGTGACCATGCCGATGCCCTGACCCCCTACGTAACGGCGCATGAGGTGGCTCTCAAACGCAGGCTGCTGGAATATCCCGATCCCGTTGCGGTAGCGCAGGAGATTACGCCGCACACGCTGGAACTGTGGCGCACGGACATCACCACCTTCGATCCCCGCATTACCGGCGCACTGGAAGAAGAAGCCCGCCTGAGCGGCACCTATACCGCGCTGCTGGCGGGTGCGAAGCTGGAGATTGGCGGCGAACAGGTCAACCTGTCCGGCCTTGCCCCTTATGCCGAAAGCACCGACCGGGCCGTCCGGCGCGAAGCGGAGCAGGTACGCTGGACATTCTTTGAACGCAACGCCCCGCAACTGGATGACCTGTTCGACCAGATGGTCCGGCTGCGTCATGGCATGGCCGAAACGCTGGGCTATGATTCCTATATCCCACTGGCCTACCGCCGCATGCGCCGGGTGGATTACGGTCCGGCGGATGTCGCGCGTTTTCGCAATGATGTGCTGACCCATGTGGTGCCGCTGGTACATGACATCCTGCGCAGGCGGTGCGAGACGATGGGGTGGGAAGTCCTGTATTCATGGGATGAGCCCCTGATCGACCCGCACGGCAATCCGCGGCCGGCGGGTGGGCATGACCTGCTGCTGAACCGTGCCCAGACCCTGTTCGAGTGCATGGATGGCGATCTTGGTCCCTTTTTCCGGCAGATGCGCGAGGGCGGCTATCTTGATCTGGTCAACCGGCCGGGCAAGGCGGGCGGCGGGTTCTGCACATCCTTCCCCACCGTGGGGATGCCGTTCATCTTCGCCAACTTCAACGGCACGCAGCACGACATAAACGTGTTCACCCACGAAATGGGACATGCCTACCAGAACTGGAAAAGTCGCAGCCTGCCCGCCGTGGACCTGCTGTGGCCGACCATGGACGCCGCCGAGATCAATTCCATGGCGCTGGAATTCCTGACATGGCCGCATATCGACCTGATGGTGGAACCGGGTCAGGGCGAGCGTTACAGGCAGATGCACCTGATCTCCTCGCTGTCATTCCTGCCTTATGGCGTCTGTGTCGATCACTTCCAGCATGAGGTCTACGCCCGCCCCACCATGACCCCGGCCGAGCGGCATGAAGTCTGGCGCACACTGGAACGGCGCTATCTGCCATGGCGCAATTATGGCGGCCTGCCCCACCCCACAGCCGGTGGCCGGTGGCAGGCGCAGGGCCATATCTACCGCTCACCCTTCTATTATATCGATTACGCGCTGGCGCTGTGCTGCGCGATGCAGTTCTGGATACGCAGCCGCACCGACCCACAGGGCGCGATGGCGGCCTATGTCGACCTGTGCGCGCAGGGTGGCGCGCAACCTTTTACCCGGCTGGTGCGTTCTGCCGGGCTTCAGTCGCCGTTCCAGCCGGGCACGCTGGCCGATGTGGTCCGTACCGCGCGCGGCATCCTGAACACCTGACATTCCGCCCTGTCCATTACCGCAAGGGGAGACCATGTCCACACACGCAGGTCCCACGCCCTCCGTCGCCCGCACGCTATACAAGACACTGGCCGTTCTTGCGCTGACCGCCCTGTTCCTGCTCAGCCTGCGGTTCAGCGCAACCGTGGCGGGCTCGGTCGACCACATCGCCGGGACGGGCATGTGGCTGGCCGTCTACCGGCTGGCGGGCGCCAATGACGCCACCACACAGGAACAGATGATCGTGATGGCGGCGGCGCTGGTCTGCTGCCTGCTGGCCATTGCGGTGGTGGAGGTGGCCGACCGGCTGTTCAGCCGCCTGCGCCCGCAATCATGATGGGTCGCGCTGCCAGAAAAAGGTCAGCTCATGTTTGTTGTGCCACAGATGCAGCACATGACCACCCGGAATGGCGGCGAAGGCTTCCGCCGTTTCATGATCGGTCTCGCCCTGAAATTTGATGGTCATGACGATCCGGCTGGCACGTCCCGATGCGATCCACCGCCGCGCCAGCGCCAGCAGCCGCGCGGGATAGGCAATGATATCCGAAAACAGCCAGTCCACCGGCGCGCAGCTTTCCGGGTCAAGGCCGAACGCACTTTCATACCGGCAGGTTACATTGGGCAGGCTGGCGACATTATCCGCCAGCGGTGAGCGGTCGATGGCCGTAACCTGCGCCCCGGAACCAGCGGCAACCCATGTCCATCCGCCCGGACAGGCCCCGAGATCAAGACAGGTCTCCCCCGCCACCGGCCAGCGACCAAGCCGCAGCAGGGCTTCCCATAGCTTGAGATAGGCCCGCGACGGCGGATCGGTGCGGTTTTCAACGAACGGAACCTCACCATTCACGAAAGGCGAGGTTTTTGTCCGCGACAGCAGCAGCCTATCAGCGCAAAGCAGCGTCCATGCCCCCAGATGGGCTGTCGGCGCGGCAGCGGGAAACGTAAAGGGTTTGGGGCGTAGCGGCGGCAGGGCATCCGTTATCAGGGCGCTGCGACGATGCAGCATGGGCACGTATCCCGCCCAGTTGCGCTGGATCGCCCGCATGATGCGCGCCGCCCCCTTGATGGAGGGGACATCGTGCATTTCCGGCTCATGCCACGTCTCCAGTGCCCACAGACTGTTCACCGGCGGCACGGCGGACAGCGCCAGACGCCCATGCCAGCACAGATCGCCAGCCCCCTTGCGCTGGAGCTCCTGCTCCAGCACCGATTCAAAATCCGGTGGCGCCAGATAGGCGCTACGAACCGGCCATGGCGGCAATGTCGCTTCCACCTGCATCACGACCGCAGCACTCCCACAGCCAGCAGCAGCCACGCCAGCATCAGCATTGTCCCGCCCGTAGGCGCGATCGGACCGGGATGGATGCCCCAGAAAGCCGTAAGCGACACCCCCACACTGAACAGCAGCGTACCCGCCGCCATAAGGCTGCCCGATAGCGAAATCAGCACCCGGCAGCCCTGCTGGATCATGAGAACGGAAATACCGATAATGGCAAGGGCGTGCCACATCTGCATCTGGATTGCCTGACGCGCCATGTCACGTCCGCCCTCGGCAAAGAAATGATCGGGCAGATGAGTGGTCAGCGCGCCCCCCATAACACCAGAAAATGCAGCCAGCGCCGCAAAACACAAAAGAAACCGGACAACAGTAGGCATTCGGGGCATCCGCAAAACATGATGACAAGCCGCACGGAACGCGGGCGGCCACACACTAGCCCCAGCACCGCCCCATCGTATAGGTCAGCCAGACGGAACCCGCCCATGCATGCGCGCGCATGACGTTTCATCCCTACGACAGGCATGACCGGGTCCGGTCAGGTTCCGATACAACCACAGAATTAAACAATACTTACAAAATTATGAATAATATGTATAATTTTATTTTTATTATTAATTATACACACAAAAAATAAAAACAATAAATATAAATAAACACGCAAAACCATTGAGGTGTAATATTTTTACTTTATATGGAGAATTTTAATCCATAATTATTGTAATCCCTGCACTTATTCTCAAAATCATGAGCGATTCCAACGCCCGCACGCCCTTCATTCAAGATCGGGATCGCCTTTGTAAGGCTTCAGGAAACTGATAAACTGCCGATGCGATCAGTAAAACAGACTGAATGTTACACGTCAGGAAGCCGACAATATGAAAAAATCCGCCGTATGGTTCCTCTGTGCGTCTGTTACCCTTCTTCCCGCTACCGGCATGGCTGCCCCCGCGCCAGAACCGGCAGCCACGCCTGAACCCCTGACTGAATCCGATACGACCTTTTCCGAGAATGTTTCCGCACTGAACGGTTTTGAAATCACCATTTCAAAGCTGGGCGCAAAGCAGGCCAAACGGCGCAAAATTCAGGAAATGGCTGAAGATGCCCTGAAAATGCATACAGCCAACCAGAAAGCCCTCCTCGCCCTGACCCGCAAGCACGGGCTTACGCTGCATGAGGAAATGAGTCCGGACGAGCAGCAGATTGCCGATACCCTCAAAACCGAAAGCGGCGCCAAATTCGAACGGGACTTCCTGGATATCGAGGCACAGGCCACAAGCGACGCTCTGGCCATGTTCCAGAACGAAGCGGAATCCGCTTCCGACCCTGACCTGAAAGCTTATGCATCCAGCACGGCGGACACCCTCCAGACCCATTTGGCCGATACCATGAAGCTGGGTGCCAGCAAGCCGAGCCGCTGAGCATCCTCCAGCCTCACTCGCCACTTCATACAGGCTAAAGACATGAGCATCCGCATTGACCAGATCGTGACGCGCGGCGGCGATACGGGCCAGACCTCGCTAGGCAATGGGGAGCGGGTTGCAAAGGACTCGATCCGGATCGAAGCCCTTGGCGCACTTGATGAAGCCAATGCCGTAATCGGCCTGCTGCGCGCCACCCTGCCCGCGGGACGCAATGCGCGGTTCATCGCATGGGTGCAGGGACTGCTGTTTGATGTGGGCGGCGCGATATGTATTCCCGCCAACCCGCCACGCGCCCTGCCCCACGCTGCCGCAGCCCTGCAGGCGATGGAAGACGAAGTCGCAGTCCTGCGCGCGCAGGTGCCTCCCTTACGCAGTTTCATCCTGCCCGGTGGCACCACGGCGGCGGCCCATGCCCATCTTGCACGCACGGTCGTCCGCCGTGCGGAACGGCGGCTGACCACCCTTGCGCGACGGGAAGATATCGGGGCGGATATTCCAGCATGCATGAACAGGCTGTCCGACTACCTGTTCGTACTGGGCCGTCACCTGAACAATAACGGGATGGGTGACCTGACATGGACGCCCGCCTCCCCGCCACCCGGAACGGACTGACGGGCTACATCCGTTTTACGCAGGCAGTTGGGCCAGATGGGCGCAGGCCTGTTCAGCCAGATGTTCCTGCGGGGCGGTAACGTCGAGCGCCATTACCACTTCCTCATGCATGTCCGGCTCTTCCAGCGTCTCGAACTGGCTGTCGAGCATGGTTGCGGGCATGAAGTGGCCGGTGCGCTGCTGCAGGCGCGGCGCGATGTCTTCCTTGCTACCCTTGAGATAGACAAAACACACATCCTGACTGCCGTTGGCGATACGCTCACGGTATTCCCGCTTCAGGGATGAACACGTCACGATGCCGCACTGCCGCTGGGCGCCCCATGCCTTGACCTGATCCGCGATCCGGTCAAGCCAGGGTGCGCGGTCCGCATCCGTCAACGGGATGCCACGGCTCATGAGATCTATGTTGTTTTCCGTGTGCAGGTCGTCGCCTTCGATGACCGGCCAGCCCAGACGCTCGGCAATAAGGTGGGCGACCGTGCTCTTGCCACAGCCGGACACCCCCATGACGATCAGTACACAGGGACGCCCTGCCTGCCTGAGCCTGCGTGAGAGGGAAACCGTATCCATATTCTGACTAACGTCACACATTCCGTATCTGCCGGATATTATCGGGGAAAATCATCGGCCCTTATCTGGACCACGGGACAGGTCTGATGCAAGTGCCGGTCATGACCATGCCTGCCAATACAGAGCGTGCCACTTCCGTCATTACAAAGGGAGTGAAAATATTTTCAACCACAACGGGCAAATCTATTTATCGTTCCCGGATGCGACAGGATACGCACAGATAGTTTATTTAAAAAAATATTATGTAACAACAACTGGAGCATCCGATTATTGTAATCTTATTTATACCCTTGCGTTCCCTTATGAAAATGAATTACACAAACAGAATTACCAAAAAACGGGCACCATTGGAATATCGGCATTAGGAATAGTTTCCTAAAATGCGATTTCAGTCACATTCTTCATGGTGCATTGAGTTATCGAGAGTTCCGCTGTGTCATCTTATAACGATTTTCTTTCCTTTCCGAAGGAAGAAGACCAGAATTCCCACCGAGAAGAAGTAAACGAATCCGCATTCCGGCAGGCGCTTGAGCGACTGGGCAAAGGCAAGCCCGCGCCCCGCAATGCGGGCGGCGGCAACAAACCCGCCCAGGCCAAGCAGCGTCCCCCGCGCCAGGCTGACCCCACGCAGCGCCGACGCAAGTTCGTGCAGGATGGCGAAGTCCGGGTCGAACACCAGTCGCTGGTAACGGGCCGCGCCACGCCGCGTGTCATGCACGCCCAGCAGGAAGACCGGAGCGAAACCGACCATCTGCGCCACAAGGTCCAGTTTGAGCTTAAGCTGCGCGAACAGGCGGAACTGCGCCTGTCGGAAGCGCAGGCCCAGATCCGCTCCCTGACCACCCGCATCGGCCATGCCGATGTCATCGCCGCCGAACACAAGGAAAAGCTGGCGACCCGTGATGCGGAAATGCTGGCCCTGCGCGCCGAACTGTACACGGCACGCGAAGAAATCGCTCAGTTGCGTGAAGAACTGAGCCGCCAGAAAAGCCGGCAGCGCACCGCAGAGGCACGCCCGACGCCCACCCCGGCTCCAGCCCCCGCCATGACTCAGGAAACCGAACAGGACGAGCCGGAACCCGTCAAATGGTGGCTGCGCTAACACCCCGCCTTTCGACACAGCCGGTACCCAGCGTATATGGACAGTAATCAACCGCGACAGAACGCGGCGGCACGCCAGCGGCAGGTCGGCCTTGTCATTGTCGCGGCCTGCACCAGCGCCAGTCTGGCAATAGAAATACTGCTACCGCTGGTCAGCGGGCTGGTAAACCTGCTGCGTGACATACTGGGCGTACTGATCCTGCCCTTTTCCTTCATGTTCGGACTGGGCAACCCGGTGGGACAGTCCCCCGCATTGCTGCGCCTGCTGTCCGACATGGGCATGCAGACACAGATGCATCCGTGGCGGCTGGTCGCGGCCGCCGTGCTGGAACTGGTGGCAGTTTTCCTGTTTGTCATTGCTGAACGGCTGGGTGGCCGCACCGGCTACATGGGGGCCTGCCTTGCCTCTGTCGGAGCCATCATCCTGTCCGGCCTGCCGCTGGGCACACCGCTCCTGCCCGCCATCGTGACGGAGGGGGTCTTCCTGCTCTGCCCCCCCACGCCCGACCCGGACTAGGCTTGCCCGGTTATCCGGTCAGTCCGTCAACCAGCCGCGCAATCCGTGCGCAGGCTTCCGTGAGGATATCATCACTGGTGGCATAGGACAGGCGCAGATAAGGCCCCTGCCCGAAGGCACTGCCATGCACCAGGGCCACATGCTGTTCGTTCAGCAGGGCGATGGCAAAATCCTCATCCGTTTTCAGCAACTGCCCCCCAGCAGTCGTGCGCCCCATGCAGGCCGCAATACCCGGATAGGCATAAAATGCCCCGTGCGGCATGGCACAGGTCAGCCCCGGTATGTTCCGCAGGGTGGATACAACCAGCTTGCGCCGACGGTCATATACCGCGCACATCTGCGCGATAATATCCGGCGGCCCGTCAAGGGCGGCGGCGGCAGCGGCCTGACTTATGGAACAGATCCCTGATGTCGCACTGCCCTGAATGGCCGTCATGGCGCGGATAAGGGGTACGGGACCGCCCACGTAACCCACGCGCCAGCCTGTCATGGCATAGGCTTTCGACACGCCGTTAAGTGTCAGGATGCGGCCCTTCAGGTCGGGGGCAACGGCGGCAAGCGAGACGTGGCGCTGACCGTCATAGATCAGGTGTTCATATATTTCATCCGACAGCACATGGACATGCGGATGCCGCCGCAGCACCTCGGCTATGGCTTCAAGATCCGCCCGCCCCATCGTGCCACCGGTTGGATTGTTGGGGAAGTTGAGGACAAGCCATTTTGTGCGCGGAGTGATCGCGGCCTCAAGGGCCGCCGCCGTCAGCCGGAAACCATCGGCTTCGTGGCAGTCGGCATAGACCGGCGTACCCCCGAATATCTGCACGATCAGCGGATAGCTGACCCAGTACGGCCGGGGAATGACCACTTCGTCCCCCGGCTGCACGGTCGCCATGAAGGCATTGAAAATGACCTGCTTGCCGCCGTTGGACACCATAATTTCGGCAGGCGCGTATTCCAGCGCGTTTTCGCGCGCGAATTTGCGGGCAATCGCTGCCTTGAGCGCGGGCGTGCCATCCACGGGCGGATATTTTGTCTGCCCGTCGAGCGCCGCACGGTGGGCAGCCTCGATCACGGCGGCAGGGGTCGCGAAATCCGGCTCCCCCAAGGCGAGGGAGAGCACTTTCTCCCCCTGTGCGCGCAGGGTACGCGCGCGCTGCGCCATGGCGATGGTTGCCGGCACGCCCAGACGGTCCATACGCTGCGCGAACAGCGGATGGGCGGTGTCCCCGCCCTTGTCCATCATGCCCATTCTAGCGCAGCGCCGCGCAGAAGCGCTGGATACGCAGGCAGGCTTCCTTCAGACTTTCGGTATCGGTGGCGTATGAAATACGGAAATGCCCCGCGAACATGAACGCGCTGCCATGCACGGCGGCCACGCCTTCCTCATCCAGAAGGGCGGTCACGAAGGCCTCGTCCGTATCGATCAGCGTGCCGCCAGCACTGGTCTTGCCCATACAGCCAACCATTGAGGGGAATACATAAAACGCCCCTTCCGGCACGGCACAGTGCAGGCCCTTCGCCCCGTTCAGCATACCGACGACAAGATCCCGCCGCGCCTGATAGGTCGCAACCATGGTGGCGATGAAGTCCTGCGGCCCCGTCAGCGCCTCGACAGCGGCAGCCTGACTGATCGAACCGGGACCGGATGTGGACTGGCTTTGCAATTTGTTCATTGCACGGGTCAGTTGCACCGGGGCTGCGGAATAGCCGATACGCCAGCCCGTCATGGCATAGGCCTTGGACACGCCGTTCATGGTCACGGTCCGGTCGCGCAGCCGCGGTTCGACCTCCACCACCGTGGGGGCACGGAAGCCGTCATAAACCAGCTTGTTGTAGATATCGTCCGTCAGGATCCACACCTGCGGATGGCGCAGCAGCACATCGCACAGGCCACGCATTTCCTCGGCGGAATAGGCGGCGCCTGTCGGGTTGTTGGGGGAGTTGAGCAGGAGCCATTTCGTGCGCGGCGTGATGGCGGCTTCCAGTTCGGCAGGCTGGAGCTTGAAGCCGTTTTCCGCGCTGCACGGCACGATGACCGGCGTGCCTTCGGCCAGCGATACGATATCGGGATACGATACCCAGCATGGTGCCGGGATGATGGCTTCATCACCCGGATTGATGGTCGCCACCATGGCGTTATAGATGATCTGCTTGCCGCCGTTGGAAACGATCACCTCGTCCCATGTGTAATCCAGCCCGCTATCGGCACGGAAACGTTCGGCAATGGCCCGGCGCAGCGCGGGTGTCCCGGCCACATCGGTATATTTGGTCTCACCCGCCGCAATGGCGCGTATGGCCGCCTGCTTGATCGTATCCGGCGTGTCGAAATCCGGCTCACCGGCGGAAAGGCTGATAATATCCTTCCCTGCCGCCTTGAGCGCACGCGCCTTGGTTGAAATGGCGATCGTCTGGCTGGGGCTGATCCGGTCCAGCCGGGCGGCGGTGAGATCCATGATATCGAGATCCATAAACAGTGAAAGACATCCGGCACGATGCCGGGCAACGGTCGCGTAGCCTAGTGCGAACCCGGTGCGGAGGAAACAGCAGATATGTGATCCGGCGTCCCGGCTGCGGCGCATACCTGCGCCGGTGTCCAGCCCGCCGCGCGCATGGCGCGGACGGATACCGCCCCGTCACGCTTGGCCAGCCGCCTGCCACTGGCATCGCACAACAGCGGGTGATGGCGGTAACGCGGCGCGGGCCACCCCATGATGTGCTGCAGCAGGCGGTGCAGCGCCGTGGCCGCCATCAGGTCTGCCCCGCGCGTGACAAGTGTTATCCCCTGCAGCGCATCGTCATGGGTGACACACAGATGATAGGAAGCAGGCACGTCCTTGCGCGCCAGCACCACATCCCCAAAGTGCTGCGGCTGGCAGGGCTGTGGGCTACGGCCCATTTCATGCCATGTCAGGGCGGTCGCACCGGGCCATTGCAGGGCGCGCGTCATATCCAGCCGCAGGGCATAAGGCATGCCTGCCGCCAGCAGTTCGGCACGGCGGCCCGGGTCCATGTGGCGGCAGGTGCCGGGATAGACCATGGTGCCATCGGGCGCACGGTGCGGCGCGCTGGCGGCTTCCGCAATATCGCGCCGCGTACAGAAACAGGGATAAAGCAGCCCGTTCGCGTCCAGCGCATCCAGCACGCGGCGATAGTCATCCATATGCAGGGACTGACGCCGCACGGGCTGCGGCCATGACAGGCCAAGCCAATCCAGATCCGCATACAGGTCCGCAATGAACTCGGGCCGACACCGTACCGTGTCGATATCTTCCACCCGCAGCACGAAGCGACCACCCGACTCCGTAGCCGCACGCCAGCCCGCCAGGGCGGATGCGACATGGCCAAGGTGCAGATGGCCCGTAGGACTGGGAGCAAAACGGGTAATTTCTGTCATTATTCAATCAATAACAGGCGTGTAGGGAAAAATTGTTCCTGTTGCGCGTTCCAGAAGCACGATGACGGGAACCATACGGCCGTTCCGCCATGTCTTGCCACACCATGCGGGGTCTGCAATAGATTCAACAGTTACCTGACGACGACGCACATCACAGGCGTTCGCTTCGGAACATAGCAGAGTACGCCTGCGTATCGTGCGGCGGCATTCGGAAAGGAATGCGTCCGTGCCCTGTGACAGTCAATACTTGCCTGCCCTGGTCCTGAATGCCGATTTCAGGCCACTGTCCTATTTCCCGCTTTCCCTGTGGTCATGGCAGGATGCCATCCGTGCCGTCTGGCTGGACCGCGTATCGGTACTGAGTGAATACGACACCGTCGTCCGCTCCCCTACCCGGAGCCTGCGCCTGCCCAGCGTGATTGCGCTGAAGGACTATATTCCCGCCGCACGCAAGCCTGCCTTCACCCGCTTCAATGTCTTCCTGCGCGACAACTTTTCCTGCCAGTACTGCAATACCCGCTTCCCCACACAGGAACTGACGTTCGACCACGTCATTCCACGCAGCAAGGGCGGGCGCACAAGCTGGGAAAACGTCGTGACCGCATGCAGCCCGTGCAACCTGATCAAGGGATCGTACATGCCACACCAGATCCGCATGTATCCCAGCCGCACCCCTGCACGCCCTTCCAGCCGCAGATTGCAGGAAAACGGACGGGCTTTCCCGCCGAACTATCTGCATGAAAGCTGGCGCGACTATCTTTACTGGGATACCGAACTGGAAAACTGACGCCGCCCGTTCGCGGCGCACACGCTATTTTGTGTAGCTGTAATCGTATTCATCCGCCAGCTTCTGAAGGTCCGGCGCGCCGCGCAGGTTAAGCGGCAGCGGGTGGGCCGGGTGCTTTTTCGACCCGAAGATGAAGTTGTGGTCGCTCATACGCTGGCAGGTATTGGCGGCAATGGGAAAACTGAGCTGCACGGCGGAACCCATCTGCTGGCGCAGGCACTTTACATCGCTGTCATAAGGCATACGCCCGATTTCGGCGGTGCATCCGCCCAGCACAACCAGACCGCATGCCATCAGCCCGAGCCGAGCGGACAGTTTTTCCACAATGTTCAGCTTCATTTCGACCCCGTCGCTTAAGCGGTGCCGACACTGCCACGAAAGTGCGGTCCGCGATAGGGGACAAGACGACACTGCCGTCGCTGCATCGCCCTGAATGCATAGGTGCCCTACCCTGAGTGCCGGGCATGAAAAAGAAGCATGCCAGACAGGAAATACCATGCAGGATGCATAGGTATTATCTGACTGCATAGGTGATATTACCGTGAACTGGATGACAGATGGCGGTTATATTGTCACCCTCACTCGTTATTCTGATTTTTTTTAAATCGAGTGCGATATATAAGAATTACAAATACATGCTCGCATGGCTGTAAATTTGTTCCATGATTGCGTATGCCTGTCGCCCCTGTCCCCATCGATGCCTGAGGTAAAAGAATGAGATTACTGGCCGTCCATCCAAGCTCACTCATGTACACGAAGGTCTTCCTGCGTCTTGAACCGCTGGGGCTTGAACTGGTTGCCGGTGCCGCGCGCAACAAGGGACATGAGGTAGACATCATCGACCTGCAGGTCGAAAAACATGCCGATTACTGGGAACGGATCGAAAAATTCCGCCCCCATGCCGTCTGCTTTTCCGGCAATTATCTGGCAAACGTTCCTGAAATCATCGACCTGTGCAAGGAAACGCGCCGGCGTCTGCCCAACGTGCTGCTGTTCCTTGGCGGTCACTCCATCTCGTTCATCGCGCGCGACGTGCTGGCGCTGTCGGATGGCGCGGTCAACTGCGTCCTCAAGGGCGAAGGCGATGCGACGGTCGGCCTGCTGCTCGAGGCATGGGAACAGGGCAAGGACCTGACAACGGTGCCCGGCGTGGTGACGATGGACGGCGAAGGCCCGCCACCGATCTTTGTCGAATCCCTTGATGAGGTCCGTCCCGCACGTGACCTGCTGCGTCACCGCCGCAAATACTTCATCGGCACGCTCGATCCCGCCGCTTCCATCGAATTCGCCCGTGGCTGCCCGTGGGACTGCACGTTCTGTAGTGCATGGACCTTCTACGGCCGCTCCTACCGCACCGCGAGCGCCAAGGTGATCGGGGAGGAACTGCAGGAAATCAAGGAACCCGGCATCTTCATCGTGGATGATGTGGCCTTCGTGCATGCCGAACACGGCCTTGCCATCGCCGAAGAGGTGAAGCGCCGCAACATCAAGAAGGAATATTACCTTGAAACCCGCGCGGACGTTCTGCTGCGCAACAAGGAAGTGTTCGCGGTCTGGAAAGAAATCGGTCTGAGCTACATCTTCATCGGGCTGGAAGCGGTGGATGCCGAAGGGCTGAAGCGTTTCCGCAAGCGCGTGTCGATGGACCGCAATTTCGAGGCGCTGGACTACGCCCGGTCACTGGACCTGATCGTTGCGATCAACCTGATTGCCGATCCGTCGTGGGACCGCGAACGCTTCGAGGTCATTCGCCAGTGGTGCCTGGAAATTCCCGATATCGTGAACATTTCCGTCACGACTCCCTACCCCGGCACCGAAATCTGGGAAAGCGAGTCCCGCAAGCTGACGACACGCGACTACCGCCTGTTCGACATCCAGCATGCCGTCATGCCCACCACCCTGCCGCTTCGTGAATTCTACGAGGAACTGGTCAAGACCCAGCAGATCCTGAACAACAAGCATCTGGGATGGAGCGCGATCAAGGACACGCTGGGTATCGCCCTGCGTCTGGCGCTGCGTGGACAGACCAACTTCCTGACCATGATCTGGAAGTTCAATTCGGTCTTCAATCCCGACCTGCAGATGGCGGACCACGCGCAGAAGCCGGAATACGAAATGCCACTCAAGCCCCAGGGCAGCGACCAGAAGATTGATCGCAAGACACTGTATGTGCATGGGCCTGCCGGTCGCAAATCGCGCAAGCTGGACGATGACACTGAAAAGTTTGTCGATGAAACCCGCATGAGCACGGTTGACTGACCGACTGCCTGCAGAACCATATTCACGACCACGAAAAGGGCCAGTGCCATACGCACTGGCCCTTTTTCCTTTGCAGGAGCCACATAACGGGAATCGGCAGGACCGGGCATGTATCGCCAATACCCCGAAGAAATTGAGTATGCCGGGTTCACCGTCATTGCGGACAATGCCTCAGGAGACCGATTTTCGGAGGGAGTCGCCTACAACCGACGACGAACCTTTACCACCTTCCCCGCCCTGCCCCGCGTTATATCATGTCGTAGCGCGACAGTTGCATGCGCTTCTCCCTAGACCATTATGTAGTCAGGTGGAGACATATCCTGAGTTTTTGAGGAGTGAACCCGTACATTTCCATGCCGCCTCAACGGATCGCCCTGCTGCCTTGCGCGGCAGGTTTGGCGAATACCTGTTCGATCGGACTGAGGTCGAACTGTAAGGACGGCAGAAAGATCCCCCTCGCGCTGAGGGTACGGGTTACCTTGCGAGCAGCATCGCCCTTGTGACTGCCGAAACTGTTTCCAGCATGACGACACCTCCAACCCTGAGCGTTGGAAGCAGAAACTGCTCGATACGGGCCTGGAAGCTACGCCCATTGATTGCGGCCCCCGTCGAAAACCGCAGGGTGCGGTGACCCGGCCATGACGCAGTGCTACGGGAAATATTCAGGGCGTCACCCGCACGGACCGACGCCCCACTATGCAAAAGGTTGCATCGCTTCCCCCTGAAAGGAATGCAACCCGTGATTATGTTGAAACGAGCAGCCTGAAATGCCGTGGTATGATTTCGTGCCCTATGGGCAACGGAAACACTGGACTGAAGGTGTGGCAGGCTTTTTTTTCATCCTATCGTCCGTCACCCGTACCACGAACACATCCTCTCCTCCCTGCCGGGAATTACGAGAGCGCCAAAACGATTGCCGGTCTGTCGTATTCATATTCACATGCCACGAAACACTTCGATCAGGCGGGAACAGCCTATACCAACCCCGCCACGGACCTGATCTGCTGCGATTTGCAGCTTACATCTCGCCATCAGGACCAGACAGGACACCCATAACGAAACAGCACCATCGCAACTGTCCGTCCGCAATGCTGGTGGCAGAAAGTGGAATCAGGGCCTTCTCCTGCCTAATGGGCTATTTTTATTAACATCAGGAGCGATAATAAAATACATCCGTGAACGAGACTCTACGCACCCTCTCCTTCTTACACACATTTTCGGCGCAGACAGGGAGCGGGACAGCAAGCCACTGACTGACCACCACCATATGGACGAACGGGGATACACGCCGCAGCCTCGGCCTGAGGAGTTCCCTCTGTCGGTCACGTCTACGGGGAACACCGTTACCCATCGTCCCCAGCCCCGCCATACGGGATATTTGCGGGGCTTCCTTGCGCTTAAACCGTTTTTGCGTTGCCCGGTCACATGCGCACATTATGATTGGCAACACAGAAAAAAAGGTAGCCAGACAATGGAAACGTTAACACTGCACATAAGCGGCATGACCTGCGATGGCTGCGTCGCCAACGTGGTGCGCGCGCTGGAAGGCGTGGAGGGCGTGGCGATGGCGGATGTCTCGCTGGAACAGGGCACCGCCCGTGTCACCTTCGATGGCCGCAGCACCAATCCTGCCGACCTGATCTCGGCGGTTGAAGATGCGGGATTTGACGTCTCTCCATAAGGCAGACGTAGCGGGCAGGCCATCAGTGCCTGCCCCACCCTTGACCTGATTATTCCACAGGCAGTGCGGCGGCGGCCTTACGAATAGCCTTCGCCATGGCTTCCACGCCATTGCCCCGGTTGGTGGACAATGCCTGCACCAGCCCAAGATCGCGCAGGAATTTCGGGTCCGTATTCAGGATTTCATCGCGGCTGCGACCGGAATAAACCCGCAGCAGCAGCGCCACCAGACCGGATACGATGGCCGCATCCGATGTCCCGGCCAGATACAGGACGCCATCCTTTGGCTGGACTTCCATCCAGACCTGGCTCTGACATCCCGGCACGCGATGGGCGTCATTCTGCCATTCGGCGGGAAAAGGCGGCAGCTTGCGGCCCAGTTCGATAATATACTGATAACGCTGCATCCAGTCATCGAACAGGGCCAGTTCATCACCGATCTCGGCAATGGCATCTGCGGCGGTATCGTCCTCTGGCTTCACGAAGGGGTCGGTCATCATCTTTCCTGTTACGCGCGGCCCGGTTGGGCGGATATCGGTCAACGTGCAAAAGGCCGCGCCTTCAGGCACGGCCCCTGCGCAGGCTCCAGTCCCGGCCTGTTACAGGATAAAGCGGCTCAGATCACCCTTGCGGGCCAGCGGAGCCACCTTTTCCTGCACATCGGCGGCGGTAATCTCCACATTCTGTCCGGCGCGGTCGGCGGCAGTGAAGGATACATCTTCCAGCAGGCGTTCCAGAACGGTAGCGAGCCGCCGCGCGCCAATATTCTCCACCCGTTCATTGATGTCAGCCGCCAGTTCCGCCAGTGCCCCGATCGCATCATCGGTAAAGGTCAGGGTAAGCTGTTCCGTCCCCAGCAGGGCAATATACTGCTGCAGCAGGGAGTGTTCGGGCTCCGTCAGGATACGGCGCAGGTCGTCGCGCGTAAGCGATGCAAGTTCCACGCGGATCGGCAACCGCCCCTGCAGTTCGGGCAGCAGGTCGGACGGCTTGGCGATATGGAACGCCCCTGATGCAATGAACAGGATATGATCCGTGCGCACCGGCCCGTATTTGGTGGAAACGGTTGTCCCTTCGATCAGCGGCAGCAGATCGCGCTGCACCCCTTCACGCGAGACATCGCCACCACGCGCGCCCCCTTCCGCCGAACGGGCGCAGACCTTGTCGATTTCATCAAGGAACACGATGCCATGATCCTGCGCGTGGGCCACCGCCTCACGCGTCAGGGCATCGGTGTCGAGCATCTTGTCCGCTTCCTGCCGGATCAGGGCGATTCGCGCGGCTGCCACCGTCATGCGCCGCTGCTGCGGCATGCGGTTCATGAAGCCTTTCATCATGTCGGAAAAGTTGATGACGGTGCCCGGCGTCATGTTCGGCATGTCCGCCTGCGCGGGGTTTCCGCCCTCGGCGATCGAGATCTCGACTTCCTTGTTTTCAAGCTCCCCATTACGCAGCATACGCCGGAACTTGTTCTTTGTATCGGCCGAGGCCCCTTCGCCCACCAAGGCATCAAGCAGGATATTTTCAGCAGCCAGTTCGGCTTTCGCTTCCACATCCTTGCGCCGCAGGTCGCGCAGCATGTTGATCGAAACCTCGACCAGATCACGCACGATGCTTTCCACGTCGCGCCCGACATAGCCGACTTCGGTAAACTTGGTGGCCTCGACCTTCAGGAACGGGGCCTGCGCCAGCTTGGCCAGACGGCGTGCGATCTCGGTCTTGCCGCAGCCCGTCGGACCGATCATGAGGATGTTTTTGGGCACGACCTCGTCACGCATCGCATCGGTAAGCTGCGCACGGCGCCACCGGTTACGCAACGCGATGGCCACGGCGCGCTTCGCGTCGCCCTGCCCGATAATGTAGCGGTCGAGTTCGGATACGATCTCACGCGGGGAATGATTGGGAATGTCCATTACGCCACTCCATCCTGCGCGTCCGCACCCAGTGTTTCCACAATGACGGAATGGTTGGTGTAGACACAGATATCACCTGCGATCTTCATGGACCGCCGTGCGATATCAACCGCTGACAGCCCATCAACCCCCAGCAGGGCACGCGCGGCGGACAGGGCGTAATTGCCGCCCGAACCGATGGCGATGATCCCGTCTTCCGGCTCCAATACGTCGCCATTGCCGGTCAGGGTATAGGAATGTTCGGCATCCGCCACCGCCATCATCGCCTCAAGCCGGCGCAGGTAGCGGTCCGTCCGCCAGTCCTTTGCCAGTTCCACGCAGGCGCGTTCAAGCTGGTTGGGATAGCGTTCAAGCTTGTTTTCCAACCGTTCGAGCAGGGTGAAGGCATCAGCGGTCGCACCCGCGAAACCTGCCAGTATCTGCCCGGTGGGCCCGATGCGGCGGACCTTGCGGGCGTTACCCTTGATGACGGTGGCGCCCAGCGTCACCTGTCCATCGCCGGCCATGGCCACCTGGCCTTCACGCCGGACACACAGAATGGTCGTACCATGCCACCCGACCGGGTCATGGGGAGATGAATGATGATCTTGCATGGTAATAGAGATAAAACCTTCTTCCGCCAGCACAAGGGGGCAGCACGGACATCACCCCCGCCCTGCTATGCCCCCTGCGGGGCACGGTTCATGATACGGTCGATATGGGTGGCCAGGTCCGCGCGGGTGAAGGGCTTGTGCATGACATCGGCGCTACCGGCGGGCAGCGCACCCGCATTGGCGTAGCCGGTCAGGTACAGGACCCGCAGGCCCGGTCGTAGCGCCTGAAGGCGATGCGCCGTTTCCAGTCCGCCCATACCCGGCATCATCACATCCATGATGACCAGATCAACCGGTTCCAGCCCCTGTTCCATGGCCTGCACGGCGGCGGCACCACTGCCGTATTCCACCACGTCATGCCCGCGCGCGCGCAGGAAACCCGCCGTCACCGCCCGCACGCCCGGTTCATCATCCACCACCATGACATGCAGCGGCCGCCCGGTCGTGACTCCACCCGTTGCGGCGGGCGTGCCCGCACCCGCAGGCAAGGCTTCCACCGCGCCCGCAGGCACTGGCAGACACAGGTCAACGCGCGTCCCCTCGCCCGGCCTGCTACGGACCTGCACCTCGCCACCCACATGCCGGATGAAACCATAGATCATCGACAGGCCCAGCCCGGTGCCGCGCCCTACATCCTTGGTGGTGAAAAAGGGCTCGAACACGCGGGCCAGCGTTTCGGGCGACATGCCAATACCCTGATCCGTAACCGAGACCATGACATAATCGCCCGGCACCAGATTGGTGCCCGCCACGATTTCCTTCACCCGCTTCAACGCCGTGGATACCCGGATCATGCCGCCTTCGGGCATGGCGTCCACAGCGTTGATGCACAGGTTGAGTACAGCCAGTTCAAGCTGGCCGGCATCGGTATTGACCGGCGGCAACCCGCCTTCGGACGCGCCCGTATCGACCACGATGGTACAGGGCACCCCACCACCCTTGCCCTGCCGGGATATGACGGTCTGGGCCAGCAGGTCGTTCATGCCATGCAGCAGGGCATTGACATCCACCGGTTCCAGACTCAGGTCACGCGGGCGGCTGAAATTGAGCAGCCGTCGCGTAAGGGACGCACCGCGCTGTGCCGCGGCGGAGGCATTGTCCAGCAGCCGCGCCATCGGCCCCGTTTCCGGCCCCATGTCGCGCACCAGTTCAAGCGAACCCAGAACGGCGGTCAGCAGGTTGTTGAAATCATGTGCGATGCCACCGGCCAGTGTTCCCAGCGCCTGCATCTTTTCCGCCTGCCGCAGCCGGGCGGCCATTTCCTGCTGACGGGTCACGTCACGGTTGATGACGACGGAACACGCCGTGCCATCACCCAGCGCCCCCAGCACGACGCGGGTAATTTCCCGCCACCGGCCCTGCGCGCCACCACGGATATGGGCCGGCAGTTCGAGGGTTTCCTCATCCCGTCCTTCGGTATGCAGGCGTTCTTCCGCCGCCTGGATAACCGGCAGCAGTTCCGCGTCACACAGTTCCGCTTCCGTCCGGCCCAGACAGGATGCGATGTCGCGGCCATAGAAATCGGCGGCCTGCTGGTTGATGCGGATGAAGCGTCCCTGCGCGTCCTTGAAGCCCAGACCGGAACGCAGGTTGTCCAGCAGCCCGTGCAGCAGCCTGCGTTCGGTGCGCAGTTCACGTTCCAGCCGGTGGTAGTCCGCCGCCTGCACGATCATGGCGCGCAGGGCGTCGGGGTCCCATGGCTTGTGCGAATAGAACGAGATGCGCCCCTGATTCAGGGCCGCCGCCACGGCGCCGATATCGGCATAGCCCGTCAGCAGGATTGCCTGCGCATCACATTTTTCACGCGCGCGGGCCAGCATCACGTCCCCGCCCATTTCGGGCATGCGCTGGTCGGATACGATCACGTCCACATCATTGCGGGTGGACAGGATCTCCAGCGCCCTGGCGGGGGATGTGGTGGACACGACGGTAAAGGCGTCTTCCAGCAGGTCGGTCAGGGCGACAAGGATTTCCGCCTCGTCATCCACCAGCAGGACGACAGGACGCGCCTGTACCGTGGGATCGGTATTCATTGATCTGCACCTCCGTGCTGCGGGGGTTCATTGCGCGCCAGGTATCCGGCCCCTGCGGGGGACTGGACCGGTGGCAGGCTTTCACCACCCGGCCCCGCGTTCCACGGCACGGAAATGGTAAAGCACGCGCCACCCTGCGGGGCCGTGCCGACCGACAGGCTGCCATGATGGGCCTGCACCACGCTGTAGGCGATGGCCAGCCCCAGCCCGGTTCCGGCCCCCACCGGCTTGGTTGTAAAAAACGGCTCGAAAATACGTTCCTGCACATCGGGCGGAATACCGGGGCCGCTATCGGTGATGACAAAGACGTAGCTGTCCTGTCCCTCCCCGTTATGCGTCAGGAATGTATGGATATCGATTTCCCCTTCCGCGATGCCGCTTCTTGTCGACATATCATCAGGCTGGGCCGCAAGAATTGCATCCGCCGCATTGCTGATAATATTCATGATGACCTGATTGAGCAGCGCCGCCTGACAGTACAGCCGCTCCGGCGCTTCATACCGCCGCCTCACCACGATCCCGCTGCCCAGTTTCTGGGTCAGCAGCGCCATCACCGTTTCCAGCGCTTCCGGCACGTCAATCAACTGGAACAGCCCTTCATCCAGCCGGGAAAATTTGCGCAGGTTCAGCACGAGGTTCTGGATACGCCGCAACCCCATGTTCATGGACCCCACCCGGTCGCGGCATTTGGTCAGGACGGTCTCACGCGCCTCATGCGCGGGGTCAGTGCATGCGGCTTCCATCCCCAGCACGCGATCCAGCCCCCTGGCCACGGTATCCTTGTGGGCAAGGATGAAGGCCAGCGGGTTGTTGATTTCATGTGCAATACCCGCCACCAGTTCACCCAGCGAGGCCATCTTGGCGGTCTGCACCAGCTTGGCCTGTGTCTCGATCAGCTTGTGGTTGGCATCGGCCAGTTCACGGTTGGCCTGTTCCAGCGCTTCGGCCAGCGATGCCTTGGACGCGATGGCGGCGGCTTCCGCGCGTGCGCTCTTGACCGCGATTTCACGCGCCTGACGTTCCGTCTCGATCCGGCGCACGTCATCCTGCAGCAGCTTGCGCCGCACCAGAACGCGGATACGCAACGCCAGCGCGGCAGGCCCCACATCGCGTGAGACGAGATCATCTATCCCCGCCTCGAACACACGGGCCGCGAATTCCCGCGCATCGGGGCGCGCCGCGCCATCCACGCCCAGTATGCGCAGCGGCACATTGCCCGACAGCAGATCCTCCTGCCGCCATTCATCCAGCCTGCGACAGACTTCAAGCCCGTCGAATTCCCGGCATGCAAGGTCGATCACCACACAGTCGGGCACATGTTCAGGGTCATGCAGCACGGACGGGTCCAGCAGGGCGGGATCATGACACAGGGTCACGATATGCCCGTCACGCCGCAACTGCCCGATCAGTTCGGGCACCGCCTGCTGCCGCGCGGGTTCGGGTGCGATCACCATGATACGCGCGCGGCGGAAGACCCGCTCCGGCCGCAGTGTGGGGGTATGGGCTGCGTGTTCGCGCAGCAGCGCGCGGATACGAAAGACGATCAGCGCCGGATCGGATGATTTGGGGATATACGCATCCGCCCCGCTTTCCAGTCCCTCGCGCTCAAGCCCCGGCTCGATCCCTTCGGTCAGGATCAGGACGGGGATCGTGCGCGTTACGGCATTCATGCGAAGCTGGCGGGCAAGCTGGCCGCCATTCATGCCGGGGAGGTGATAGTCCGCGATCACCAGACCGGGCAGGCCCTCATCGAGGGTATCCAGCGCCGCCTCCCCGCTGGCCACGCGATGGACGTGAAAGCCGTGACCTTCCAGCATGCGGCGGATGCGCAGGGCCTGCGTGTCCGAATCCTCGACCAGCAGCAGCGTGTCGGGGTGATCCTCTCCGTTCGTCAGGGGCATCAGCGTGCGATCATCCTTTCAGGGGGCTGTCGGCAAGGGTCTGGCCACCGGCCATAATCCTCATGATATGGGGGCTGATCTCATGCACCGGCAGGCTGATGCAGGCCGCACCCGCGCGTTCCGCCGCACCGGGCATGCCATGGATGACCGCCGTGCTGCGGTCTTCCACCACCGTATAGCCGCCGCGGGCGCGGATGCGGCCCAGTCCTTCCACGCCGTCTTCCCCCATGCCGGTCAGCAGCACGCCCAGACCATCGGAGCCAAAGACCTGTGCCACGGAAGAAAACAGCACGTCCGCCGAAGGGCGCTGCCCCTGTACGCGGGCGCCATCATGCAGCACGATCTCGCCGCGCGTGCCCAGCGTCATGTGCTGGTCGCCCGGCGCCACCAGAACGCGACCGCGTTCCAGTGGCATCCCGTGCCGCGCCAGCGTGACCGGCAGGGCCACCTGCTGGTCCAGCCATTGCGCGAACCCTTCCATGAAGGCGTGGCCCATATGCTGCACCAGCACGACCGGCAGCCCGAAATCGGCGGGCAGGTCGCCCAGCACGCGCGCAAAGGCGGTCGGCCCGCCGGTAGAGGCGGCAAGGGCAAGAATCCGCGGGCGGATATCAAGCGGGCGCGTCCACATGCCCTTATGCCGGAAGGGTTCGGCCTGTAGCAGCCTGCGCCGGATGACCGGCACCTGACTCATGATATAAAGCTGGGTCGCGATCGCATGCGCGCCCGTCCCCCCTGCGGCGCCGCACAGGCCCTGCGGTTTCTCGATCACCGCCAGTGCTCCCGACCGCAGTGCGTTCATGGATATCCGCGTGGCTTCCCCACCCACCGTATCGCTGACAATGACGATGGGTGTGGGGAAATGCGCCATGATCTGGCGGGTGGCTTCCAGCCCGTCCATGCCCGGCAGGCAGATATCCATCGAAATCACGTCCGGCCGCAGGAGCGGGACAAGCCGCAGCGCCTCCTCCGCCGTTTCCACGGCTTCGAGCAGTTCAAGCCGGGGATCGCCCGCGACCACGCGCGTCAGCAGGTGGCGCAGCACCGCCGAATCCTCGACAACCAGGACCCGGCGGGGGCGCTGGTCCGTGATGGTGCTCACAACAGGCCCCTGATGGTGTCGATCAGTTCGCCCTGATCGAATTTCTGCTTGGTCAGATAGGCCCGCGCACCCCCTTCCATGCCACGGCGCACGTCATCGCCATCATCGCGCGATGTCATCAGCACCACCGGAATGCCCGCCAGATGCGGATCGGCCTGCATGGCCGCCAGTAGCCCAAACCCGTCCATGCGCGGCATTTCAACATCGGTCACCACCACATCGACATGCCGCGAGGACTGCTGGAGCAGGGCAAGCGCCTCCTCCCCGTCGACAGCCAGACAGACATCGTAACCGTGGGACTGAAGGATCGTTTTCTGCAATGTCCGGGTCGTGATCGAATCATCCACCACCATCACCAGCGGCGCATGACGCACGGGCACGATGGGGGCAGCGCTGTCCACATCGCTGAAGCGTACGACACCGGCATTGCCGCGCAACCGCCAGCGCGCGAAAAGCCGGTCGGGACTGAGGACGAAAACCGGCTGGTCGTCGCGTGCCCACGCAATACCGGGCACCAGTTCACTGTCCAGCCCCACGGCAGTCGCATCGGATACCAGCAGGGTGCGCACATCCAGCATCCGTTCCACCGCGAACCCGCAGCGCACGCCATCGACTTCCATCACCGCCACGCTGACCGCGCCGTCACGGACCGGCAGGGCAGCATCCTCATCCCCCACAAAGGCGTGGAGCGGGACCAGCGCCACCAGTTCCTCCTCCGCAGGGGGGGCAATCTCGGGACGGGTTCCATCGGGCGGATGGGGCACCACGCCGAACGGCATGCCGTTGAGCATGCGGATTTCCTCGCGCCTTATGCGCAGCAGGTGCCGTATGACCCGACCGGGCAGGCCCAGCGTCTGGCCCGCGTTTTCCACCAGCAGCACGGTGCGCTGCCGCTGGGATACCGGCACGGTCAGGGTTACGGTCGTGCCCGCGGGCTGGCGCTGTTCCATGCGCACGGTACCGTGCAGCGCGCGCGCCGCCTCGGCCACGACCGACAGGCCGACCCCGCGCCCGGCCAGACTGTCCGCCTGTCCGCGCGTGGAAAATCCCGGCTCGAACACGCGCGCCAGCAACTGCCGCGCATCCAGCGGCGCATCGGCATGGACCAGCCCCTGCCCCGCCGCCCGCGCGGCAATGGCGCGCAGGTCCGGGCCGCGCCCGTCATCACTGACCGCAACCTGCAGCCGCACCCCGGTCAGGGTGACGGAAATGGTGATGTTGAGCCGTTCCGACTTGCCCGCCTTCAGCCGCTGGGCACGGGTTTCATGCCCGTGGACAATGGCGTTGCGCACCAGATGGATGACCGGATCGCGCAGCGCCTGCATCACCCGGCGTTCGGTCTGCACCCCCATGCCCGACATGTGTACTTCCACACCGGCTTCCGGGCCGCCATGTTCGCGCGCGATACGCCGCGCCATGGCCGCAAGCGAACCGAACACGCTTTCGGCGGGCACGAGGGTTACCGCATGCACTTCCTCCCCCAGCCGCAGCAGCGCGCGGTCGATCTGCCCGGCCATGAGTTCGCGCTCGCGCCCCACCGCCATGAGCCTGCGGGTCATGCGGGCGAATTCGGCCACCGGGTCGGCGCGCATGTGTTCGGGCGCGTGCATCACCGCGCGCTGGTCCGCCAGCAGGTCCATGACCTGCCCCCACAACCGTTCATGCCGGTCCGCCACCGACATGAGGTCATGCACGGCGGATGCCAGCGCATCGAGCCGCGCCACCGGCACCTGCACATAGGCCGGATTGTCCACCTGCACGGAAACATCCTCCACCACATCCGTATCCGGTGGGGCGGAGGTCATGAGCAGGTCGATTTCGTCCAGCGTGTCGGTTATGGCCTTCAGGTCGGCAGCATCAGGCAGCGATCCCGCCGCCAGCAATGTTGAAAGACGGTTTTCAAGCGTATGGGCCACGCCTTCGACAACCGGCAGTTCCACCGCGCGGGCCGCCCCCTTGAGGGAGTGGACACGACGGAAGATTTCCGCAACCGCCCGCGCATCCGGGCAGCCCGCCGCCACAATGCCCCGTATGGCGCGGAGGTGGTCGCGGTATTCCGCATCGAATACCGCCAGCAGTTCGTCCCTGAGATTGTCCACGGCCCGGCCGTCAGGTCCGGTAGCGCGCGGAAATGGTCAGGAGCTGCTTGGACAGCTTACCAAGGTTGCTGGCCGACACTTCCAGATTACGGGTGCCCGCCGATGTCTGCTGGCTGGCCTGACGGATGCTCTGTAGCGCGGTCATGACCTGCTCGATACCGATCTGCTGCTGGTTGGTTGACGCCACGATCTGCTGGAAGGCGTGGACCCCTTCCTCGATCCCGCCGGTCATGCGCTCGATGGTGCGGTAAGCGATGTCGGTCCGCTCCTTGCCCGCCGAGACGCGCTTGACCGCTTCTTCCGTCAGCATGACCGATGTGTTGATGCCGCGCTGGATGTCGCCCAGTATGGCGCGCACGTTCTGCGTTGCATCGCGCGACTGGTCGGCGAGGATCTTCATCTCGGCCGCCACCACGGCGAAGGAACGGCCATGCTCGCCCGCCGCAGCCGCCTCGATCGCGGCATTGAGTGCGAGCAGGTGCGAACGCTCCGACAGGTCATTGACGGTGGCGATGATCTCACTGATCGCCTCGGTCCGTTCGGACAGCGCCACGATGTTCGACGCCACCGCTTCGGCCCCGTCATGGGTATGGGCCATGGCGCGGGCGGTTTCCTCCACCGCTTCCAGACCGCTGGCGGAACTGTGGACGATCACCTCCGCCGAGGAAATCACTTCCCGCGCGCGCTTGCTGATCTGGGCGCCGGAATGGGTGATCTCATCCACGGTTGCGGCGGTTTCCTGCACGGCGGCGAACTGTTCTTCCACACTCGCGGCCTGCTGCTGGGTGGATGCACGGATCTCCGCCACGGCGGCATCAAGGTTCTGGGTGACTTCCCCGCTCTGCCGGGCGATTTCGCGCAGCCCGTCGATCATCCGGTTCAGCCCCGCCGCAAGGCGCGCGACCTCGTCACGTTCCTCGCCCATGCCGCCAACCTTGGCGCGGGTGGCAAGGTCGCCCTGCCCCACACGTTCCATTACATGCATGATGGATGATATCGGCTCCATGATCGACCGGCGGGTCCAGAAGGTGACGATCAGCGCCACCACAACCGCGACCCCCATGCCAATGGCAAGCGAACGGCGGCTGTAATCATAGGATGCCGCCCCCTGCGTTTCCGCCACCTGCACCCCGTGATCCAGCAGGGACGCCGCCCGCCCGACCAGCATGTCGATCGACTGTTCGCGGCTGTCGATGCGCGATGCCTGCTCGCGCACGCTGTCATCATTCGTCGCCCGCATGGCCTGGAACAGCAGCCCCGCGCCATGGGTATCCATCTGGAACTGGCTGGAAATATCACGTAGCTGGCTGGCTACGGTATTGAACATCTCGCGCTGGTCATCGCTGCGGGCAAGGCGTCCGGCCTCTTCCGCGCGTGACAGCACGCCTGCCAGCAGCCCTTCTTCCTCGCGCGCCTTTTCGTCCCAGCTTGCAATGGCATCTTCCAGCACGGCAGGCGCGGTCTGGAAATCACGCGCGTAATAATGCGCCAGAATGGCGAGACGCCGGGCGACAAGGTCGTTTTCGTTCGCACGGATATGGGTCAGTTCACGATAGACCGACAGGTCGCGCGTGACGATGATGGTCATTTCATCGCGCACCTCCCGGATCTGCCCCAGCGCGTAGATACCCAGCGATACCAGCAGCAGGACACCGACCATGAAGCCGAACAGCAGGCGATTGGCGATTGTCACGGGATTTCACACTCCGACATAACGGGAAGAAAACAGGCGCGCGGGGTCGATAACCGTCAGGCTGCGCCCGTCGGGCAGGCCAACCTGCGGAAAGCCGGACGGGGTCAGCGGCGCGGGCGTTCCGGCCACGTCCACCGTACCGGCCGCCGATGTGGCCAGAAGGGCGATGCGACCGAGCGGGATACTGGAAACCGAGCGCAGCAGCAGCATCACGCCCGGCTTTTCCAGCCGCGCCCCACCCAGCAGCACCGACAGGTCGAACACGGTATACAGATCACCCTGATAACCATGCACGCCCCGCACGCCGGGGGGGCAGTCAGGACGGCGGGGCATATCGCTCCATACCGGGTCGGTCACGCGCAGCACGGCATGCAGGTCCACCCCGCACGCCTGCCCCGCCAGATCAAGCATGACAAGCGGGCGGGCCGTCATGGCATGCCGGTCATCCCCGCCCCGCGCCGCCATGCTGCGCGCGCGGGCATGCATGACGCGGCGGGCAAAATCGTCCCGGCCGATGGGCTGCGTCTCCCCGTCATTCCCCATCATGAGGAGACCCGCGCATCCCGCGCCACCGGCATGTCACCGACCTGCTGCGCCAGCCGGAGCAGGCCGCCCGCGGTCAGTCCGCCCCCATCGGGCAGGATCGTGTCGGGCGGGCAGCGGCGCACCAGTGCGATCATCTGCTCGCGCAGCCTGCGCGCCTGCGCCCGCCCACCGGCTTCTTCCAGCAGGCGGGCGAGGTAGCAATGCGCCATGACATGGTTGCGGCACAGATAGATGACCCGGCGGAACGATTCTTCCGCCTGCAGGCAGGAACCTTCCCCCCATGCCAGCACGGCGAACAGGAAGTGAATGCTGGCATCGACGGGATTGCGCGCCAGATAGTCACGGCACATCTGCATGCCGCGCCGGACATGGCCGCTATCGGCCACACGCCTGATCTCGGCGGCGATGCCGGCGCTGTCCACGCTTTGTGCGGGCGGCGCATCATGCACCGGCCTGCGCCGGGGAACGGCGGGAGGCACTGGCGGCATCGAGGCCGGTTCACACACTGGCGGCACGCGGAAAGCCAGCGTGCCGGGCAGGCGCACGGTTTCGAGAAGCGGCGCGAAATCGCATAGCGGTTCGGAATGCCCCTGCAGAAGCCAGCCTTCGGGCGCAAGCCGACCGGCCATGGCTTTTACCAGGGCCGCCACCTGCGCCTGTTCAAAATAGATCAGCACATTGCGGCACAGGATCAGATCGAAGGGACCGGCAGGCCCGCAATCGGGCTGCAGCAGGTCAAGGATGTTGCTGTAGCGGAAGCGGACCATGCGGCGGTAACGCTCATGCAGCCGCCATGTGCGCGGGGTTACGGGGGTAAACCAGCCCTGACGCCGGGCCGGGGGAATGTCGCGCAGGGTCCATGCACTGAATTCCGCCTGCCGGGCCTGTTCCAGCGCGCGGCTGCTTATGTCGGTGCCAAGGATCTCGATATGCCAGTCGCATGGCTCCATCCCCGCTTCTTCCAGAAGGCGGGTCAGCAGGATGGCGATGGAATAGGGTTCCGCCCCGTTGGAGCAGCCGACACTCCATATCCGCAGATGGCGGGTTGCGGCAGCCCTGCGGATCAGTTGCGGCAGGATGGTATGTTCAAGCGCCTGAAACTGCTCGGCATAACGGAAGAAGAATGTTTCCCCGATCGTGATGGCGGATTCCAGTTCCTGCCATTCGGCGTCCCCGCGCGCACCATCGGACAGGAGCGCGAGATAGTCATGACACGTGGCACAGCCATGCAGAAGCATACGCGCGCCCACCGCCTGTTTCAGCAGGTCGGTCTTGTCCACGTAGTAATGCAGCCCGGTGCGCTGGGTCACGGCACTGACCAGCCGCCGGAAACCCGCAGGCGGAAAGGCCACCGATCCGGTCATGGCCTGCATTCCCCTTCCCCTTCGTCAGCCGCCCATAATGCGGCGCGGGCACGCGTGCGTTCCATCAGGTCATCAAGGCGCATGCGCTCATCCCGGCTCAGGATGTCGGACATATGCAGCATAAATGCAATACTGCCATCCTTCAGTTCCAGTTCCTGCCCCGTGGCATGTGCGCCCTGCGGGCCGCCGTCCAACATGCCGGGCGACACGGTTGCAGGGTGCGCGACCTCGCACGCCATGTCCACCAGCAGCGCCACCTGCCCGCCACCGGGCAGACTGCACAGAAGCAGCGGGCGGTAGAGCAGGTCCACCGGCTGGCTGAGCGCCTGCGTCCGCTCCCCCAGCAGGACGCCCAGATCCAGCACCACGACCATTGCCGCCCCCAGCCGGAACCAGCCCGATACATGCGGCGGCATGACTGCCATGGGCAGCAGTTCGGGCACCGGCATGCATTCACGCACCACCAGCCCCGCAGGCAGCCCATACTGCCGCGCGCCCACCCGAAAGATCATGACGGGCGCTGCATTGGCGCGGGCATGTTCCTGCCCGCTGCCGTTATGTGTTCTGGCGTGATCCATGCCGGTGCCGCAACCTGCTGTTTCCCATATGCACAAGGCAGAAGTTTGCATTTAATACAAGCCGTCGCTACCTCGGTCAGGAATGCGTTTCCTACAATCCGGGGAAGCTGCCCCGTGGCCGGAGTCTTGTTTTGATGGACAGTTCCTTTTCCAACCGTTCCCAGGACCGTGCGCTGCCACCCGAAACCGGTAGCGGAAAAGGGTGGGGCGTGGCGCGTATCGTGCGGGTCGCGGTGTGGTCCGTTTTCTACTTCCTGTTCTATCTGGTGCAGCAGGTATCCGAACTGGTGGCCCCGCTTGTCCTGATCCTTGGCATTGGATGGAGCGCGCTGCCCCATATCGTGGGCATCGTCAGCAGCGCCGCGGGTGGCGACCCGCAGACCCGCGACATGATCGCGCGCGTGGCGCATTCCATTCCCGACCATGTGGAGTTCGGATCACACCTGCTTACACCGTCATCGCTGGTATTCGACGGGCTGCTGCTCATGGCCGCCGCCGCCCTGTGCGCCACATTGTCGACCATCGCCGCGCGTACCATGTAAGCCCATCAGGGACACATCCCCATGTTCCGCCTGCACGATGTCAGTTACGCCTATGGTGGCAGCCGCACGGCGCAAGCCGCGCTGTCGCATATCAGCCTGGATGTGCCGCAGGGTGAATTCCGCTGGCTGCTGGGGCCATCGGGGGCGGGGAAATCGTCCCTTCTGTCCATTCTGGCGCTGGAGGCGCAGGCCAGTGCGGGCATGGTGGAAATACTGGGCGTGCCCGTCATGCAGGCGCGACGCGGTGCGCTTGCGCGGCTGCGGCGGCGCATTGGCGCCGTGTATCAGGATTTCCGCCTGCTGCCCGACCTGAACGTATTTGACAATGTGGCCCTGCCGCTGCGGCTGCAGCACCGCGCGGAAGCCGAAATCAGCCACGAGGTACATGCCATCATGAAATGGGTGGGGCTGGAAACCCGGCTGGACGCCCTGCCGCCGCAGCTTTCGGGCGGGGAGCAGCAGCGCGTGGCGATCGCGCGCGCGGTGATCTACCGCCCTGCCCTTCTGGTGGCGGATGAACCGACCAACGCGCTTGACGACCGTCAGGCCGCGCGCCTGCTTGCGATGTTCCACCGGCTGGCGGAACTGGGCACCACCATCGTGGTTGCGACCCATAACGATTCCATCGTGCGCAAATACCCTGCCCCCGCCATCGAACTGGCGCATGGTCATCTGGTGCGGGATTACCGCTGATGGCCCGGCAGCGCTACCATGACGGACTGGCCCTGCATCAGGCGCTGCCGGGGCGTTTCCTGCCCTTCCTTGTCGGGGCCATGACATTTCTTGCGGCCCTTGCGCTGGCGGGCGGCATCGCGGCCCATGCCCTGTCGCAACGCTGGACGCATGGCGCAGGCGCGGTCACGACCGTACAGGTACCAAACCCCGATGACCCTGCGGCCGCGAATGCCGGGGGCGCTTCCCCCGCCGCGACGCGCATCCACGCCGTGCAGGACATCCTTGCCACCACGCCCGCCATTACCGCCGCCCACCGCCTGACGGATGCGGAACTGCGCGCGCTGCTGGCCCCATGGATCGAACAGACCGGTGATGGCAGCCTGCCGCTTCCCGCCGTGATCGAGGTCCATATCGCCCCCACTCGCAACCCCGACAATGCCCTGCTGGCGCGGTTGCAGGCCAGCGCGCCGGGAACCATGGTGGAGCATGACAGCGTATGGAGTGACAGGCTTGCAGCCCTGGCGGGCAGTCTTCAGGCCTGTGCGCTGCTGGCGGTGCTGATTGTCATGACGGTTGCGGTATGCGTGGTCATGGCCGCCACCCGCGCGGGGCTTCAGACCCGGCGACAGGCCATTGCGCTGATCCATTCGCTGGGTGCGACCGATGGGTACATATCCGGACGGTTTTCCAGCCGTGTGGGGTTGCTGGCCCTTGGCGGCGGGTTATGCGGGGGTGTCCTCGCCCTGCCCATGCTGCTGGCCATGTCCCATCTCGCAGCGCCCTTCACCGCCACGACCGATACCCTGCCCACCATGGGCATGGAGTGGCGCAATCCGCGCATGCTGCTCGATCTGCTGCCGCATGCGCTGTTATGGATGTTGCTGGCCCTGCCCCCCGCGGCCGGGCTTACGGGATGGATCACGACGCAACTGACGGTCCGGGCGTGGCTGCGTCGCCTGCCATGAAATCGCGCCTGCGCGTACGCACCCGGCTTCGTCGCACGGTGATCGGGACCGGCCTGCTGGTGGCCATCATCGCATGGGTCATCGGACTGGGGTGGTTCATCCATGACGCGATGCGCGCCCCTGCCCCGCCACCGCATTCGGACGGGATCGTGGCGCTGACAGGTGGACAGGGCCGGATCGAGGAATCCCTGCGCCTGCTGGCCCGGGGCGATGCCGACAGGCTGCTTATTTCGGGCGTGGACCTGCATGCGACACTGGGGGATTTCCTGCGCCACCAGCCGCAACCCGTGCCGCTGCGGCTGTGGTCACGTACCACGCTGGGCCGCCGCGCCACGTCCACGCTGGGCAATGCGGATGAAACGGCAGCGTGGGTGCGTGACCATGACATTCACAGTCTGATCGTCGTCACGGCGGGCTATCATATCCGCCGCGCCATGCTGGAGATTTCGCGCACCGTGCCCGATGTCCGGCTCCACGCCTACCCGATCCGATCCCCCGCACTGCGTCACCTGCTGCACCCCGCCACGCTGCGGCTTATGATGCTGGAATATGATAAATGGCTGCTGGCCTGTCTGGACATGGCGCGACTGACCCGTCCGGTGCATACCCTGTTCAACCATGGCGATACCCGCCCCGGCATCGGTCCCCATATGGGCTGACAGGGCCGATGGCTTGTCCTGCGGGCGGTTTTCTGGTGTTAGGGTAGCCGCCTTCCGCACTGATGGACCCGTTTGTGATGACCGTACTGCGCGCGCTTGCATTCAACCTGTATTTCATACTGCTGACCATCGTGATGGGGATCATGGCCTTTCCCATCCGGCTGGTCGCACCGGGACGCGCGCTTGCCTATGCCAGGCTGTGGACGGCGCTGACCCTGCGCGGGCTGTGCCGTATCTGCAATATCGACATACAGGTCAGCGGCAGGGAGAACCTGCCCGCCGGTCCGTGCCTGCTGGCATGCCAGCACCAGTCCATGTTCGACACGCTGGTATGGATGAATCTGGTGCCGCGCCCGACCTATGTGATGAAACGGGAACTGGAGCGCATTCCACTGGTCGGTCCCATGCTGCGGCTGAGCGGCATGATCCCCGTTGACCGCGATGGCAAGGCCAGGGCCCTGCGCGCCCTGCTGGCCGAGGCGGATCGGGCCGTAAGCGACAATCGCCAGATCATCATCTTCCCCGAAGGCACGCGCAGGCCGCCCGGCGCGCCGATTTCCCTTCAGCCTGGAATCGCCGCCCTGTCCGGCCATACCCGCGTGCCGGTCATTCCCGTCGCCACCGATGCGGGACTGCACTGGGGGCCCAATGCGCTGGTCAAACAGCCGGGCACGATCCACATCGTCATTGGCGCGCCGCTGCCCGATGGCCTGCGTCGCGCGCAGCTTCTGCCCGCCATTGGCGCGGCATGGCGGGAACTGTGCGCGGACCATGCCCTGCCGCGTCCCGCACCCGATACGACGACCTGATTACACGAACACCTTCTGACAGGGTCAGTCGGATGTGGCCGCGCGATCGGTCCCGTTATCAAGCCGGGTCTGAAGGGTTTCAACCTGCTGGCGCAGGTCCATGATTTCCTGCAGCAGGTTTTCCACCGTGCGGTTACCGGTTCGCTCCACCGCATAAAGCGATGTAAACAGCGACATCGCCTGTCGCACGACGGCGGCATTTTCCTGTCCCAGCCCATCCACCGTGCCGCCCGGCGGTTGCTGGTCCATGAATTCGCCCATCATGCGTTCCAGATAATCGGAAACCTCGCCCTGCCGGCTATGGCCATAGCAGCGTATGAGCTGCCGCAGGAACGCCACGGGCAGCATGGCGCGACCACGCGTTTCCTCCTCCAGCATGACCTGTGCCAGAACGCCGCGCGTTATGTCATCGCCGGTCCGGGCGTCGAGAATGACAAACCCCCGGTCCTGCTTGACCATATCCATAAGGTTCTCAAGCGTAATATATGCAGAAAGCTCGGTATCGTACAGCCGTCGATTTGCATATTTCTTGATTACGACCGGAGCGGGAGATACCGACAAATGCCTTCCTTTCCGCGTGAAACAGGCGCCTGCCGCCCGATTGGCCGTGACACCGGCTTCATGCAATGGGTGCCACAGGGAAACCGGCCTTACTGTATCCCATAATACAGGGGCGGACCATGCAGCCTGAAACACTTTAGCAGATGGCCCGCACAGGATTGCAGCGCCCTGCCAACACATGCCACGCGATCCGATACGATCAGCACCGGGCATCATGCTGCCCCCGCCCGCCCGGCAGGGCCATTTTTCCCATCACGACATGACAGGCACGAACAGACCGGCAGGGGACTGTTTCAATGCAAAACCTGATCGTGACATATTATTTCAGAAATTATCCTTCTCTTTTCGCAATCGTGCAAGGGTCGGCACATCCGCGGCACGCAGGAAGGGGTTGGTCGCCCGTTCCACCCCAAGCTGTACCGGCACGGTCGCAAGCCCCTTGCGGCGCAGGTCGGCCACCTGTTGCGCGCGTGCCTGCACGGCCACGTTGTCGGGATCGACATGCAGGGCGAAACGCGCGTTTGACTGCGTGTATTCGTGGCCACAGCATATCAGCGTATCGTCCGGCAGGGTGGCGATGCGCTGAAGGCTTGTAAACATATCTGCAGGCGTGCCCTCAAACAGTCGCCCACAGCCCATGCTGAACAGCGTATCGCCGCAGAACAGGGCGGGACCGGCGGGAAAGTAATACGATACCTCCCCCGATGTATGGCCAGGCGTTGCGATGACCTGCGCCTGCGCCTGCCCCAGCGTGACGACATCGCCGTCCTTCACCGCGACATCAAGGGCGGGCAGACGGCGGGCATCCGCTGCCGCCCCCACGATCCGCGCGCCATAACGCTGGCGCAGGGCAGCGGCGGCGGCGATATGGTCGGCATGGTGATGGGTCAGGAAAATCATGTCCAGCCTGCCGCCCGCCGCGTCAATGGCAGCGACCAGCGGCGCTTCTTCCGCCGGATCTATCATGCCAGCCGCCCCGGTCGCGCCGTCATGCACGAACCACGCATAATTATCCGACAGGATGGGAATCGCCTTGATGGAAAGATGCCGTGTCATGTCTGTCCTCCACGCCTGCGCTACATGATGGGCCCCGGGCCATGGATGATGGTCCCGACCGCCTTGTGTGCTAGTGTGTACCAATGCCATCCAACATGCACATCGCCGCAAGCTTCTATGCGTCCCGCCGGGGGCGGGTGACCGCACGCCTGCTGGCGCAGCGCATGGCTGCCTTCTGGCCTGAAAAGCCGTTCGGGCATACGCTTGGCCTTGGCTACGCCCTGCCCTTCCTCCCGTTATGGGACGGGGCGGAAACCCCGTGCATTTCCGCCCGGCTGGACACGCATGTAACGCGCGATGCGCCAACGTGGCATGGACGGGACTGCATCGCCAATGGCACGCACCTGCCGTTTGATGACCTGAAATTCGACCGTATCGTGCTGATCCACGCGCTGGAAGTCAGCGAGGACAAGGGCAGCCTGCTGCGGCAGGTATGGAAGATACTCAAGGATGACGGCAGGCTGCTGCTGGTTGTCCCCAACCGGGCAGGATTGTGGGCGCATGCGGATAACTCCCCCTTCGGGCAGGGCACGCCATTTTCGCGCCGCCAGATCAGTCGATGGCTGGGGGACGCCTGCTTCCGTGCGGAGCGTCATGAAGACGCGCTGTATATCCCCCCTGCCGGTCCGTGCCCGGCGGCACCCGCGCGCATGATCGAATGGACGGGCCGCAACCTGTTTCCCCGTCTGGGCGGGGTGTGCATGATAGAAGCCGTAAAGGACATCTACGCAGGTATTCCCGCCCGCCCCTTAAGCCTTGTGCCCGCGGGGCTTATGGGGCGGGCGGCAGGTGTCTTTTCCCGGCTTCCCACATCGCGCCCGCCGCCCGGTGATGCGCAGAATACTTGACCAATTTTACCGGAATCTTCATGAACATGGTCCCATGTCGCTGATTCAATCCCTCAAGCTCGTGATCGCCCCGCCGCACCCGGCCGCGCGTCCCTTCCTTCTCGCCTCCGGGGCGGGGGCTGTCATCGGTCGGCTGCTGCCGTTCCGGGCCACGAAATGGCTGGGCACGGCCAGCGGGCTGTTCTTTGGCTTCTGCCTGTATTTCTTCCGCGACCCCGAGCGCGTCACCCCGGCCGAGCCGAACGTGGCCGTCGCCCCGGCGGACGGGCATATCGTCTCGATCGAAAAAGTGGCCCCGCCGCCGGAACTGGAGATGGGCGACACCCCGGTATGGCGCATTGCCACGTTCCTGTCGGTTCTGGACGTGCATGTGAACCGCATGCCGGTCGCGGGCACGGTGACGCGCATTTCCTACCATGCGGGGCAGTTCCTGAACGCCAGCCTCGACAAGGCATCGGAACTCAATGAACGCAACGCCCTGCGCCTGACGCTCAATGACGGGCGGCAGGTTGCGGTGGTGCAGATCGCGGGGCTGATCGCGCGCCGTATCCTGTGTGATGCGGAAGAAGGCATGCAGTATGAAACCGGCGAGCGGTTCGGCCTGATCCGCTTCGGCTCCCGCACCGACCTGTACCTGCCCGCTGATGTGACCCCGCTTGTGGAAGTCGGGCAGACGATGATTGGTGGCGAAACCGTAATGGCGCGGCTCTGACCCGGCATGGCCGCGCCTTCCAACCAGCCTGCACGCCGCATCCGACGGTTGAAGAAACGCCCCCATCCGCGCCCACGCGTGCGGGGGCTTTCATTCAACCGGATGATCCCCAACCTGCTGACGATGCTGGGCCTGTGCGCGGGCCTGACGGGCATGCGATTCGGGCTTGAAGGCCGTTTCGGCAACGCTGCCGCCGCCCTGCTGATCGCCGCGTGCATCGACGGGCTGGACGGGCGCATCGCCCGCCTGCTGCGGGGAACCAGCCGCTTCGGGGCCGAGTTCGACAGCCTGTCCGATTTCCTGTGTTTTGGCGTGGCCCCCGCGTTCGTGCTCTACCTATGGGCGCTGCATGAAGGGGGGCGGTTTGGCTACATCCCGTGCATCATGTTCACGGTGTGCATGGCGCTGCGGCTGGCACGGTTCAACGCCAGTCTGGATGACGACGCCGACAAGCCGAAATACGCCAGCAATTTCTTTACCGGCGTGCCTGCCCCCGCTGGCGCGGGCCTTGCGCTGTTCCCGCTTTTCCTGGGGCTGGAGGCACAGCACCTGCACTGGGACTGGCTGTACAATTTCACCCGTGATCCGCTGCTGCCTGCGCTGACGTTAAGCGGCACGGCCTTCCTGCTGGTTTCCACCCTGCCGGTATGGTCCTTCAAGAACTTCAAGGTCCCATCGCCCATGATCCTGCCCACCATGCTGGGCACGGGGGCCTATGCCGCCATTCTGGTGGCCGAGCCATGGGGTGCGCTGGCTGCGGCAGGCATCATCTACATCCTGCTGCTACCGATGAGCCGCATGAGCTTCCACCGCCTGCGCCGTGAAGCCGATGCCCTGCAGGAAAGCGACGAACCGGCACCATCAACGCCAGCCTGAACAGGGCTGCCGCCCTGCGGATACGATAAAACAGACGGGCCGTAAGAAACCGCTATACGGTCCCCGCCTGTTCTCCTGACGTATGCCAGTCCACAAGAGCACGCAGTATTTCAGCAGGCGATGGCGGACAGCCCGGCAGCAGCAGGCTGGTATGGGCATGCCGCGCCACGCCACCCAGCACGGCATAATTCGGCGGAAACAGGCCCCCATCCACCGCACAGTCACCCACGGCGGCAAGGCTGCGAGGACCGGGCATGGCCTGCCATGCCTGCTCCACGACCGGAGCCATACTGACCGTAAGACTGCCCGTTACCAGCAGCAGGGCGGCCTGCCGGGGGGTGGGCACAAAACGGATGGCGGCACGTGCCGCGACCAGCGCCCGCGACAGACTGCGCAGTTCCATCGCGCAACCGGTACAGCCCCCCGTTTCCATATGGAAAATATCCAGCGTCACCAGACGTGGCACCGCCACCCCATCGGGGCCGAACAGATGCAGGTATGCCATTTCCGTCCTCCTACAGATCCGCCCCGGCTGCTGACAGGCCGAGGGAGGTCACGATCAGTCCCACATCATCATATGTGGCACCCCGCAGGATGTCAGGCAGCGCCTGTATCCGCGCCAGCGATGGATCGCCACACCACCATGCGGCAATCCGCCCCCCTTCCAGACGGACCCAGTGCCAGACCGGCCCGCTCGGTCCCTCCGCATGGCCTATGCCTTCGCCCGTTCCATCACTGAATGATGGAATGGATGCAGGCATGACGGTTTCATGGGCTGCGGACAGGCGCTGCACGCCCAACCCGATTTCATGCAGGCGGATGGCAAGCCGGGCGGTAACATCGCCCCTGCCCTCCGCCACATCACCGACCCGATGTGTCCGATAGCCGGGCAGGGAAGGACGTGGTTCGTATTCGATACCGCTGGCCTGCCCCACAAATCCCATGATCCCCCACCGCCGGGCATGATCGGCTGACAGGATGCCAAGATCACGCCCCTGCATCGCCAGCCCGCGTGGACGCCGGAAAAGCAGCCGTAATTCCGCACAGCCGGTCTGTAACGCCCGTATCATTTCCGCTGCCGGGGACAGATCGTGCGGGGGAACAGCCCCGCCCGGCAGCAGCCGGTCAAGCAGCAGGCGGCGGCCATACTGCGCCCGACAGGTCTCACGCACATATTCCAGCAATTCCCCGGCAAGACTGGCGAAACGCACATCCCCCACCCGCTCGGCCGCCTGCATCAGACAGTCCAGATGGGTAGCGATACGTTCCACTTCCCCCAGCACGACACCCGCAGCACTGATCCCGTCCATCGCAGTCCCGGTGGCTGCGGCAAGGGCACGGAAAAAAGCCAGTTGATGGGCCATGGTCGCCGTCGCATCAATCCGGGCGGCCAGTTGCGCCGCCTGTGCTGGCGCAAGTCCCCGCATACGCGCGCACAATCCTCGATGGGCATATCCCATGCGGGTCGTAACCTGCGTGATACGTTCCCCCGGCATGCCGAGGCGGAGGTGAGAGGGCGAATCAAAGCCCCCATCTGCCGGTCCATAGCCCAGCACGACACCCCCGGCCTGTTGCAGGGCAATGTCATCGGTAAACTCCACCCCATCCGGCGCGGCAGAAGCAGGCGGCGGACGATCGCGCAGGGGCCATGTAACGGGCCAGCCTCCCTGATCCAGCCAGGGGACGTCATCATGGCTTCCCATGGCCGCGATTCCCCACAGATCATGGATAATGCGTTCATGCGCCGCCGCCCCGGCCCGCATGGGAGACAGGGCCTGATAACGTCCATCCGTCACCGCCACGCTCGCGATCAGCGACGCTTCTCCATCCATGAACAGGGCATGCACCTGCACGCCATCCGCCCACAACCCCAGTAGCGGCATGGTTGTGCGGGACAGGGCATGGGCCATATCCAACCACCGGTCGGGCGTCAGCACGAAACGCGCGGCACAGGTAGTGCGCCCACCCGTACGGATCAGGGCTGCTGCATCATCCCCGTTCACGGCTGGATCATGCCCTTACGCACCACCATGCCTAGTACCACACACCCCATCAGCAGCAGGAAGGGGACCTCCGCCCGCCGGACCGGAACTGACGATCCCTGCCGCGCAAACATGGGCCATAAAGATAGCCCCGCCAGTACGGCAACCCACACGGCATGACCCATTTCCGCCACCAGTACAAGAACCAGCGCCATACCCGGCAGGAATGGTGGCCAGAACAGCATGGTGCCGCGCCTTTCCGCCTCAATCTGTGGTGACGAAACATCGGGAAGCAGGCAGGCCAGTGCAAGCATGCTGGCTGCAAGGGGAATGGAGGATGCCACGCCCGGCAAGCCAGCGGCCAGCACCGCCCATGCCGTCCAGTCCGGCGTAACTGATGCCCTGCCCGGTTGCGGCAGGCAATTCCACAGCAGGCCGGTCAGCCCCATGAATGTCAGCACCGGCTGTAATACGGGCCATGAAACGGCTGCCTGCGCCAGCACAGGCAGTACCGCGAGGGCATCCACATTCCACCCTGTTCGCCCTGTCCCCGGCCGAGATAGGAAACCACAGGCCATGAGCAGCCCACCCACCAGCAGAACCGCGCCCGCCTGATCCTGTAGCGGCCCCCATGCCGCCTGCAACACGAACAGGCTCCCCTGCGCCATCATCAGTCCACCCAGCACGCTACGCAGCAGGTGCTGCCCCTGACGATCCAGCCCCCGGATCCCATGAGCCACGGCCAGTCGCAGAATCAATGAAGCCCCGACAAACACCCACAACAGGTCGCACCGCCCGAAAGCAAAGGCCAGCGCCGCATTGCCCGACGTAATGAAAGGCGTCACGGCACCCGACGCATCATGCCGGAAAACATGAATGCACAATGCCAGCGCCGGACATAACGCCATGATCGCGCGTGACAGATCGGGCGCGATCACGCCGCCCACGCCCGCGCATAACCCAAGAAAAAGCACAGCCAGCAGACGCCGCAGGGGCGGTGAAGCACCCGCCCCCAGCAGGGCCGTCGTGGCCAGCGCCATCCATCCGGCCAGCAGGGCGATGTAAAGCCCCGATGTCATGGCTGCCCCCCACCATCACGGAAAAGATCGGCCATGACCCAGTTCAGGCCGGCAGCGACCACCAATGCCTCAATGATGACCGGGATACTGTCTGCCTGCGCGCCCAGCAGCATCATGCCATCCACGGCACAGGCCAGACCCGCGCACAGGGCCACCACCCCGCGTGTCACACACGCTGCCCAGACCCCGCATACAATGGCGGACAGACCGACCAGTCCCATAAGCCGCGCCATCACGTCCGCAGCCCCTTCGGACACGATCACCTGCGCCAGCACCGCAACACATACAAGCCCACCCGCCAGGCGGATACCACCCCGCCCATCGGGAACGGCAGGAGCCTGCCGCATCTGGATGGCCAGCACGCCAACCAGACCGGCGGCAACCAGCGCCAGCGGCACGACCATGCCGCCCTGTCCCCGCATCCAGCATGAAAAGCAGATGCACGCAGCCGTAAGCGCGGCATGCCACAACAGCGCGCCACCACCACCCGCCCCCCCGGAAACAGACAGGATCACAAGCATGCCCAGCAACAGTACCAGCACGTTCAGCCCATCCCCCGTCCGGCGAAAAGCAGTACCCCCGCCATAAGGGCACATAACAGCGCCAGCCCTCCGCGTCGCGCCGCCTGCCGCCTGCCCGATACGATAAAGACCTGCATGGCCGCCACACAGCCACAGGCCAGCAGCATATGCAGCATCCACAACCCCACCGCCGCAGCGATGGACACCACCAACCATGAGCGGGGCAGAATGTCCGGCTCTATGACACTTTCAGGCCAGACCAGATCACGCGCAAGCATCATCCATACAACCACCAGCAGATCCCGCGCATATTGGGCAACGGCGCGGTCGGGACCTGCAAGATCCTCCACCATGATGGTGAACGGGCCGGAATCCGGGCCGCTACTCTCCGCCACCCCCACCAGCAGCAGCGCACCGGCAACCAGCGCCAGCGGCACGCGGATGATGTTCATGTCCGCCACATGCGCCTGCCGTACCAGACCGGCCAGCGTGCCATCGGGCAGACACATGCCCAGCACGGCACAGGCAAGCAGCAGCACGGGCTGGATCATGATCCCTCTTACCGCCGTGCGCAGCCCCGCCTGTCCCGGTCGGGCCAGTCCGGCGGCAAGGGATACGATCACCAGCGCCAGAAACCCCATTTCCAGCAGGCCACCGACAGCCAGCAGATCGGACAGGTCCCCACCGGGCATGCCAAGGGTAAAGGAAGGCACGAGCAGGGCCGCCCCCAGCCCCGCCGCCAGCGCCACCCACGGCGCAACCGCCGTAATCTGCGCCCCGGCAGCCGAACGCACACCCGGCTGCCGCCATGCCCGGCGTAACAGCCGCCAGTAGGATGCAGGGTCCGGCAAGCTGCGTGCGCCATCCATGGTCGCCATCATCCAGCGCAGCAGGCCGATCCATAACGGCACCGTCACCACGACCAGCACCGTATGACAGGCCAGCAGCAGTAGTGACTGCATCCGTGCCAGCAGAACAAGGGAGAGCGTCACCGCCGCCTATCCATGCCACGCAATAAATATCAGCCCACCCATACACAGGGCGACCATCATCACCGGCCCATAAACTGCACTTTCACGCCACGGTCCCGACAGACGCCGCGTGCCCTTGCACACCGTCTGCCGGATGCGCCGCCGTAATCGCGCGTAATCGTACATATACGCCCGCCGCCGTGTCAGCCCCGTCATCATGTCCAGCACGATACGGGCTGGATTACCCGGCCCTGCCTGTGTCAGCGGATCACCAAAGACCATCCATGGCGGCACGGCGGGAGCGCCCTGCTGCCAGCCCGCCACCTGCCGCGCCGGACGGGGGACGGCAAGACGCCGCAATACCGCTACACACCCGCCCCCAACAGCCACAAGCAGGCATAACCGCCCCGGATGAAGGATGGCGGCCCCATCTGGCGACAGCAGCCCGACCTCCGCCAGAACGGGCCATCCCGATCCATGCGCCGAATGGCCAGCGCCTTCCATCAGTCCCAGCCAGTATTCGGGCCAGATGGAAACCACAATGACCGGCAGCATCGCCAGAACGACCGGCCACAACGCACGCCCGCGCGGATCACTTGCGCCCGCGCAGCGCGGCGTACGGGGACGCCCGCACAGCATGACCGCAACCATACGGACAAGGGCGAGCATACGGACAGCCCACCCCACCCCGAGTGCCAGAAGGGCCAGCAGCAGCGGTATGGTCCCGGCCAGACCGCCGCCATGCGGCATGGCTGCCAGCAGGCGCAACAGCATCCAGACAACGGAAAAACCGATAAGGGGCGGCAGGCCGCTTTCCGCCAGCAGGCCGATGGCGCACAGCAGCGAAAGACGGGGCATGAGTACGCCCCCCCCCCCCAGACGGAGCAGTATGAGCGGCCCCGCCTCCCGCTCCATAACAGTGACGACCCGCGCCATGAACGCCCATGTCAGCATCATGCCCGCGACCAGCATGAATGTCCGGCTGGCACAGGCCGTCATGGCAGGCAGGTCATCAGCCTGCGCCAGACGCGTAAGACCCGCAATGACAATGACCAGCGCCCCGGTCCCGCCAAGAAGCCCCGCGAGAACCCTGCGCCCGTCGCCTGCGCACAGCGCCCGCCACGAAGCCGTGCCATACAGCAGGCACCCCGCAACGATCAGCATGCCGCCCCAGCGCGTATCCGCCACCATGCCCCCGGCAGGCAGATGCAGCCACAGCGCCATGCCCGCGATCAGGGCCGCCATGTCCATCATGTGAAAAGGACGTATCGCGCGGGCCGCTACACGCGGGGAAAAAGAAAGGCCGAGCAGTCCCCTCGTGCCGATCCAGCACAGGCCGGGCAGCAGGAAGTCCATTCGACCGGCCCATGCCGTCCCCGCCGCCAGAAGCAGCAGGGCAACCCTGTCGGGTGCATGCTGTACCCGCTGTGGTGGGGCATGCGGGCTGTTATCGCATACCCACAGCACCCATCCCGCCCCGATGCACGACGGCACGGGGCCGCCTGTTATCGCAAGTGCCGCCCCGGCGCAGGCGGCAAGGTCATACCGACCACAGGCCACCATCCCCGCCACGGCCAGCGGCACAAGCAGGGCGACCGATCCGGTGCCTGCGAAAAAGCCAGATCCCGGCGCAACCCCACCCGGCAGCGCCACACCCAGACAGACAAGGAGAGCCAGCAGACAGACTGCCGCCCACCCCGCCCGGATGAAGGGAACCATCCCGTCCGCCTGCCGTGACCAGCAGGCCAGAAGGACCGAAGCCAGCCCGACCGGCAGCAGGAGTGCAACAAGCAGAACAGGAATGGTGGCGTCCCCTTGAAACGCCCCGAAACGGGCGGGTCAGATCATGGCCAGCGGCTCCTTGCGGCGCGGCGGCGCGATGGCTTCATCAATCTCCGCCAGATCATCGCGCGTCAAGATGATCTCCTGCGCCGCGATGTTTTCGTGCTGGTGGCGCAGGCTGCCAGCCTTGGGGATGGCCAGTACGTTTTCATCCCGCAGCACCCAGGCCAGCGCGATCTGCGCGGGGGATGCGGGGCCAAGCGATGTTTCATGGCGCTGCGCCACGCGCCTGAGCACCGGCGCACGCAGCAGATCGCCCCCCTGGCCCAGCGGGGAATAGGCCATGGTCACGATCCCGGTCTTGCGGTCGTATTCCAGCAGATCGAATTCCGGGCCACGGTAATCCAGACTGTAAAGCACCTGATTGGCGGCGCACGGCGTGGCGCTACGGACGCTTTTGACTTCGCGCATGGCGTCCGTATCGAAATTGGACACGCCCCAGCTACGGATCATCCCGGCTTCGACCAGATCGTTGAAACCGGCGATGGTCTCCTCCAGCGGTTCGCTCCCTTCCCAGTGCAGCAGGTACAGATCCAGACAGTCCGTGCCCAGCCGTTCAAGGGAGGCGGCACAGGCACGCCGCACCCCCTTGCGCGAGGCATTGGACGGCAGGACCTTGCTGACAAGGAAAACCTCGTCCCGCAGGCCACGGATCGCCTCACCCACCAGTTTTTCGGAACGGCCCGAACCATACATTTCCGCCGTGTCCACCACGCGGATACCGGCTTCCACACCCGCGCGGATGCTGCGTATCTCGTCAGCGCGGCGGCTGTCGCTGTCCCCCATGTTCCATGTGCCCATGCCAAGAGCGGGCACCACGCGACCATCGGGGAAAGTAACCGTCTTCATTACAGAACCTGCCTTTCATCACGTCACCCCGCACCATCGGGCCGTGCGGCAGTGACTATTTACGGCGCGTCCAGCCCTTGGGCTGCTGTTGCCAGTAGCTCAGATCATGTCCCCCATCGCGCCCCGCGACCCAGCGGCGGCGCGCGGCGGCAACAGCGGTTTCGTCATGGCCGTCGAACAGGTCGAACACCCGCTCGAACGGGGAAAGGTCCGTAACCTCTACCCCGTCCAGCAGGAACAGGAACGTGGCCCCGTTGGGCACATCGGCACCATCAGTCAGCCAGATGGGCTGCCAGGGACCATGGCCCAGCGCCTGCGTGCCATGGGGCAGCCATAGCGGGTCGGTCGCCCGCCACAGGCCATCGTCAAGTTCCTGCACCCGTTCGGCCGAGGCGCAGCGGATCACCGCGCGCCGCCGGGCATCGAGCGTGCGGCCCAGCAACGCGGGCAGCACCTCCACCGCCCTTGAACGCGTCAGGTGATAGAAGCCGATCTGCGCCATGGAGTTCCCTGTTCTGTCCTGTCCTGCCACGCGGGGCTGGCATTACCCCTCGTAATACGTGCTGACCAGACGGTCGAGCAGCCGCACGCCAAAGCCGGACGCGCCCTTGGGCGCCTGCGCCGTGCCCTTGGTGGAAAAAGCGACGCCCGCGATGTCCAGATGCGCCCATGGCACGTCGTTTACGAAGCATTCAAGGAACTTGGCCGCCGTGATCGACCCGCCGGGACGCCCGCCGATGTTCTTGAGATCGGCGATGTCCGAGCGCAGCCGTTCCAGATAGACGGCATCCAGCGGCATGCGCCACAGCCTTTCGGCCGTCTTCTCACCCGTTTCGGACAAATGGGCCGCCAGTTCGTCATTATTGGAGAACAGGCCCGCACGCTCGTTGCCAAGGCTGACCACGATCGCCCCGGTCAGCGTGGCGAGGTCAACCATGAAGCGCGGATTGAAACGCTGCTGGGTGTACCACAGCACATCGGCCAGAACGAGCCGTCCCTCCGCATCGGTGTTCAGGACTTCCACCGTCTGGCCTGCCGCCGTACGCACCACGTCACCGGGGCGCTGGGCATTGCCCGACAGCATGTTTTCAACCAGCCCCACGACGCCCACGGCGTTGACCTTCGCCTTGCGCCCCGCCAGCGCGGCCATGGTGCCGACCACGGCGGCAGCACCGGCCATGTCGGTTTTCATTTCCTCCATGCCAGCAGCGGGCTTGATGGAGATGCCACCCGAATCAAAGGTCACGCCCTTGCCGACGAAGGCAACCGGGGCGTCCGCCTCGGCCCCCCCGTTCCAGCGCATGATGACGGTGCGCGGCGGGGCGTCGCTGCCCTGCGCCACGCCCAGCAGCGCGCCGAAACCCAGCTCCAGCATCGCGTCACGGTCCAGCACCTCGATCTCGACGCCAAGATCGGCCAGCGCGTTGATACGCTGCTCGAATTCGGGCGGACGCAGCATGTTCGCGGGTTCGGACACCAGATCGCGGCACAGATAAATCCCGCGCGCCACGGCGGAAAGGGGCATCCACGCGGCCTGCGCCGCAGCCGTGTCGGCACAGGCGATGGTCAGCGCGGTCAGTTTCGTAGGTTCGCCCGCGCGCGGACGTGTCCGGTACGAATCGAAACGGTAGCTGCCCATCACCGCACCCAGCGCCACATGGGCGGCCAGTGACGGCGCAAGCCCGTCAGCCACGATCACGCCGGTCGATGCCCCGGCGGCGGATGCCAGCGCACCCGCGGCAGTCGCCCCGGCCTGCTCCGCAACAGTCCCGTCCAGTTCATCCGCGCTGCCAAGCCCGACCAGAACAATACGGTCGTAACCCGCACCCGGCGCCAGCACGACGCAGGTCTTTGATGCCTCGAACCCGAATCTGGCGGCCTTCATGGCGCGTTCCAGCGCGCCACCCACGGCGGCGTCCAGCGTGGCGAAAGCGCCCGCAGGCGTCGCGCCGGATACGGCCAGCAGGGCAATGGCGCCACCGGTGGGCGCGGTCGTGTCGGAAAAGGCAATATCGAGCATATGGATCACATGGCTCCACTACGAGGGTTTGGGACGGACAGGATAAATTTCCGTAACCCCACGGCATCGCCATGACCGGAATATCCGTATCCGAAGCCATCAACACCGATAAAGGCATGACGGCGCGGCATGAGTAAGCTAATGCGAACAGCATGAATACACCATCCATCCCAGCATATGAGGACAGATTCCTTCTGGATCTGGCCCTTCGCCTGGCCGATGAGGCCGCCGACCTGATCCGGGAGATCCGTGCACGCGGCTTCGCCACGCAGGTCAAGTCCGACAGTTCCCCCGTGACGGAAGCCGACCACGCGGCGGAAGCCCATATCCTCAAGGGGCTTCGCGCCCATGCCCCCGCCATCCCCGTGGTGGCGGAAGAGGAAATGGCCGCTGGCATCCGCACCGATACCGGCAGCGAGTTCTGGCTGGTCGACCCGCTGGATGGCACGCGTGAATTCGCAGCGGGACGGGATGATTTCACCGTCAATATCGCGCTGGTGCGTGATGGTCGCCCGGTCATCGGCGCGGTGGCGCTGCCGGCCTATCACCAGCTTTATGGCGCGGGTGCCGGACGTGGGGCCTTCCGCATCGATGCGAACGGGGAACAGGCCATTCACGTCCGCACGCCCCCTGCCGAGGGACTGACCGTGCTGGCGTCGCGCCATTATGCGGATGATCCACGGCTGAAGGACTTTCTGGGCGGCCATACCATCGCGCATCTGGGCAATATCGGTTCGGCGGCCAAGTTCATCCGCGTGGCGGAAGGCATCGCCGACCTGTACCCCCGTCTTGGCACCACCATGGAATGGGACACCGCCGCGCCACAGGCGATCGTGGAAGCGGCCGGGGGCAGCGTAACCACACCCGATGGCGCGACACTGGCCTATGGCAAGCCCGGCTGGCGCAATCCGCATTTCATCTGTCGTGGCGCACGGTAGTCGCGCCGTATCGATGGATACACGACTGCTGCATAATGACCCGCAGGGCATTGAGGCCGCCGCCACCATCCTGCGCGCGGGCGGTCTTGTCGCCTTCGGGACGGAAACGGTTTACGGGCTGGGCGCGGATGCGCGCAACGACCGGGCCGTGGCCGCAATTTACACCGCCAAGGACCGACCCGGCATCAACCCGCTGATAAGCCATTTCGTCAGCGCCGATGCCGCATTTGAACATGTGGCCGCCAGCCCGCTTGCCCGCAGGCTGGCCGCACGGTTCTGGCCCGGACCGCTGACGCTTGTCCTGCCCCGTGCGGAAGAATGCGCCATTTCCACCATCGCGACCGCCGGACTGCCGACGGCAGGGGTGCGCGTGCCCGCCGGGGCGACCACACAGGCCCTGCTGGCGGCATGCGGCTTTCCCGTTGTCGCCCCTTCGGCCAATCCATCGGGCCGGGTCAGCCCATCCGATGCGCAGCATGTGCTAGCGGGGCTGGATGGCCGGATTGACGCCGTGCTGGATTGCGGACCGTGCCGGGTGGGAGTGGAAAGCACCATCGTCGACCTGAGCGGGGAGCGCCCCGTCCTGCTGCGCCCCGGTGGCATCACGCTTGAGGCGCTGGAAGACGCCTGCGGCGCGCCACTTGTCACCCCTGCGGGCAGTAATGACATCAACCCCTCCGCCCCCGGGCAGCTTTCGTCGCATTATGCGCCGGGCCTGCCGGTGCGGCTGGATGCCGATACGGTTGCCGGTGACGAGGCGCTGCTGGCATTTGGCAGCGAACTGCCGGGCAGCCCGCTGGTGTGGAATCTGAGCAGAACCGCCGATTTGCATGAAGCGGCGGCACGCCTCTTCGCGGGGCTGCGGTTTCTTGATATGGAGGGACGCCGCCGTGGGCTGGTCAGGATTGCGGTGCAGCATGTACCCGGACATGGTCTGGGCCGTGCCATCCGTGACCGGCTGATCCGTGCTGCCAGTCCGCGTCCGTAATGGTTTTTAACCGCATGATCCGACCCCGGTGCCCGAAATGAGCGACACATTCGATCCCAAGGAACTGAAAATCCTTTCGGATATCCTTGCACTTGTGCTGGAGGAACATGCAGGCCAGTCGGAAAACGCACTGGCCGCCATCCGGGCGCGGGCAAAGAAGAATCAGGTTACGGGCGGCGCACTGAAGAACCTTTTTTCAGCCATTGCCCCCAACCCGCCGCCCAAGGCCCCGCCCAAGCCGCGCGCGCCCCGCAGCACAAAGACCGGTACGGCGGCGGCAAAGGAAATACAGGAGTCGCACGCGCGCATTTCCAAGCTGACGGACAGCATCCGCAAGCTGGATCTGGAACTGCGCGACGCGCGCGCCCACAACGCCGCCCTGCGTTCGGAACTGTACCAGACGCAGCAGGCACGGGCCGAAACGCAGGCCGCCCTGTCCATCGTGCAGACCCGTCAGGCCCCGCGCCGGTCGGGCGGGCTGGTGGTTGCGGTGGCCGTGGGCGTGCTGACCGGCTTTGCCCTGACGGAAATGTGGCACACCCTTGTATCGAGCAGCCCCGCGCAGGCCAGCGCCGCCTACCCCCCGGTCCACCATGACGGGGTGGAGAACGGGCAGGCCTTTCTCATGCCGCTCTCCCATCCCCTCTATTCCGGAAGCATGTTGTCATGACCGCATCTCCCTCCCCCGCACTGGCACGTCATGACCTGATCGCCCGCTTCAGCGAAATACTGGGGCCTGCGGGCGTGCTGACGGATGCGACGGATATCGCCCCCTTCTGCACCGACTGGCGCAGCCTGTACCATGGCCGCGCGCTGGCCGTGCTGCGCCCCGCCAGCACGGACGAACTGGCCGCCATCGTACGCCTGTGTGTGGCGCATGATGTTCCCATGGTGCCGCAGGGCGGCAATACCAGCATGGTGGGCGGTGCAACGCCTGATGATACGGGGCGCGAGGTTGTCATCTGCCTGTCACGCATGAACCGTATCCGCGGCATCGACCCGCGCGACCTGACCATGGAAATCGAAGCCGGGGTCACGCTGAAAGCGGCACAGGACGCCGCGTGGGAAGCCGGTTTCATGCTGCCGCTGTCCATTTCATCCGAAGGGTCGGCCCAGATCGGCGGCGTGCTGGCCACCAATGCCGGGGGCAACAACACGCTGCGCTACGGCAATGCACGCGAACTGACGCTGGGGCTGGAAGCGGTCATGCCCGATGGCAGCGTATTCAACGGGCTGCGCCGCCTGCGCAAGGACAATACCGGCTACGCCCTGCGGCAGTTGCTGGTGGGATCGGAAGGGACGCTGGGATTCATCACCACCGCCATCCTGCAGCTTCATCCCCAGCCGCGCGAAATCGACGCCGCCCTGTGTGCGGTGGAAGACGCCAGCGCCGCGCTGGACCTGCTGGGGCTGCTGCGTTCGCGCGATCCGTCACTGCTGCAGGCGTTCGAGTTCATGTCGGGCACCGGCATGAAACTGGTTACAGACCTTATCCCCGGCGCGGGCCTGCCGCTGGAGGAAACCGCCCCGGCCTATGTACTGCTTGAACTTGCCACCCCCCGCCCCGATGCCGACCTGCGTGAGTTCACGGAATCCGTTCTGGGGGAAGCGCTGGAAGAAGGCATCATTACCGATGCCGTCATAGCCGAGAGCGAAAGCCAGCGCGCCGGGCTGTGGAAACTGCGCGAGGAACATGCCGAAGCCCAGCGCCGCGCGGGCGCCAGCGTCAAGAACGACGTCTCGGTTCCCGTAACCCATGTGCCCGAACTGATTACACGCGCCACCAGCGCGTGCGAGGCGCTGATACCCGGCATCCGCCCCGCCCCGTTCGGCCACATGGGCGACGGCAACATCCACTTCAACCTTGTCCAGCCCGAAGGCATGGCGCCGGAAGCCTTCCTCGCGCGCAGCCACGACATCATGGATACGGTGTCCGCGATCGTGAAGGAACTGGATGGTTCCTTCTCCGCCGAGCATGGGGTGGGCCAGCTCAAGCCCTACATGATGCCGTCGTGGCGCGGGGGCGCGGAACTGGCGGCCATGCGCCATATCAAGACAGCGCTTGATCCCCGCAACCTGATGAATCCCGGCAAGGTCCTGCCCCCCGCCACGCAGGGGGCCTGACGGAACGGCCCGCGCGACCGCGCGTAACAGACTGTTCCCACATCCATGCCGCAGGGGATCACCCCTTTTGCCCCGGCGGGAACGGGGCTAGACAGGGGCATGCCTGTCGCCCGCCCCGTTCCCGACCGCCTTGCGCTGCGCCTGTCGATTCTGGACCGCTACGTACTGCGTCAGCTCCTGCTGGCGCTGGTGGCCAGCACGGGCGCGCTGGCGGTGCTGATCTGGCTGACGCAGTCGCTGCATTTCGTATCGCTGGTGGTGGGGCGCGGGCTTTCGCTGCGCGTGTTCCTTGAACTGACCAGCCTGCTTATTCCGTCCTTCGTCGCGGTCATCCTGCCGATCACGACCTTCGTGGTGGTGCAGTTCATCTACCAGCGCCTGGGCACCGACCGGGAACTGACCGTCATGCAGGCGGCGGGGCTGTCCCCCGTCATGATGGCGCGGCCGGGACTGCTGTGTGCCAGCATTGCCACGGGGTTGTGCCTGATCCTGAACATATGGATCGTGCCGGTTTCGTACCACGCCTTCCGCCAGTACGAATTCCAGATACGCAACCGCATGGCCGCCTTCCTGATACAGGATGGGGTATTCACGCAGGTATCGGACAACATGACCGTCTATATCCGCGCACGCGACAAGGACGGCACGCTGCATGGCATCATGGTGGAAGATGACCGCACGCCGGGAGCGGAAGCGACGATCCTTGCGGAAGACGGCAACCTGCTCGTCACCGGCGATCAGCCCCGCGTGGTGCTGTTCAACGGATCACGGCAGGAAATCGACAGCCATACCGGGCGGCTGAACGTGCTGACCTTCGCGCGCAACACCATAGACCTGTCCAGTCCGCACGGGTCGCATACGCGCCAGCCGGACGCCAATGAACTTTCGATTGCGGAACTACTTCATCCCGACATGCGCCTGTATTCCCGACGTGACGAAAGCAAGATGTTCATCGAAGCCTGGCGCAGGCTCAGCACGCCGTTCTGCGCCTTTTCCTTCGCCATGATCGGGCTGGTGGGCGCCATGGGCGGCAATTATTCCCGGCAGGCCAGCATCCTGCGCCCTGTGCTGGCCATCCTCGGGGTCGTGGCGGTGCAGGCGCTGACGCTGCTGGTGCAGAACCTCGCCTCGCGCAACCTGCAGCTCATGCCGCTCATGTGGATCTGCACGCTGGGTCCGGGGCTGGTCTGCGCGGCCATCCTGTTCGTGCCGGAATTCCGTTCGGACCGCCCGACTGCCCGGGCCGTGCGTGGCCCGCGCGCATGAAACCCGCCTTCACCCTCTCGTTCTATATCGCGCGGCAGTTCACTTTCGCCACGCTGGCGGTGATCGCCTTCCTGACCGCGCTGATAACGATGTTCGATTTCATCGACCTGCTGCGCCGGGTTTCGACGCGACCCAACGTGCCCACGTCGCTGGTCAGTGAGATCGCCTTCCTGCATGTGCCTTTCGCCTGCCTTGAAATCCTGCCCTTCGGCGTGCTGCTGGGCGGGATCATCTGCTTCTGGCGGCTGGCGCGCACATCGGAACTGGTCGTGGCGCGGGCGGCGGGGATTTCGGCATGGCAGTTCCTGGCGGGGCCCGTCATCTGCGCGGTCCTGATCGGGGCGACGGCCACCACCTGCATCTCGCCCCTGTCATCCGTCATGTACCGGCGGGCGGAAGCGCTGGACCGGCAGTACCTGCGCGACAATAACGGCAAGTCCCTGAACCTGAGCGGTGGCACGCTATGGCTGCGCCAGGGCGATAACGGGCTGGTGGACCATGGCGTGGACATCATTCACGCCCGACGCGTCAAGCTGCACGGCGGCGTGCTGCACCTTGGCGGCGTCACCGTCTTTCGCATGGGGCCTGATGACAGCCTGCTGACCCGGCTGGAGGCCGAAAGCGGCTATCTGGGCCGCGGACGGTGGATACTGGATTCCACGCGCCAGCTCCGCCCCGATGAAATGCCGCAGGACATGGGCCACATGACGCTGCCCGCCGACCTGACGCTGGCGGGGGTTGAGGAAAGCTTTGCCTCGCCTGATACACTATCCGTCTGGGCGCTGCCGGGTTTCATCCGCCAGCTTGAGCGTTCGGGCTTTTCCACCATCCGCCACCGGCTGCATTTCCAGACCCTGCTGACGCTGCCCGTACTGTCGGGTACCATGGCGCTGGTGGCGGCGGGATTTTCCATGCGGCCCGCGCGGCGTGGCGGGGTCGTGCGCATGATAAGCTTTGGCGTGGCGGCCGGTTTCGCGCTGTTCGCCATCTCCAAGATCGCGGCGCAGTTTGGTGAAACGGGCGCACTTCCCCCCCTTCTCGCCGCCTGGGCACCAACGGGGGCGGGGCTTTGTCTTGCGGTCACGCTACTTCTTCATCTAGAGGACGGTTAATGTCCCGTCCCGCCCCTTCCCCGCGCGCGCCGTTTACCCGGCGGCCCATCGCCGCCATGCGGCGGTTCCCGCGCGGGTTTTTACTTGCGGCGACGATGCTGGGCGGGATCGTATCCGGGCTGGGCACGGGCAACCCGGCCCGTGCGGACGCGCCCAAGCGCACCCAGCCCATCCATGCCCCCAAAAGCCAGCCACAGGCCCCGGTCAGTTTTTCCGGCACGGTATCCAATAGCGACCCGATGACCTTTCAGGCCGATCATGTGTCGTATGACAGCCGCAACGGCATCGCCACATGGACCGGCAATGTCCAGATCTGGCAGAACGATCAGATCATGCGGGCGGACAAGGTCATATATGACCGCAATACCGGCGTGGCCTCCGCACGCGGCAACGTGGCGATGGTCGAGCCGGACGGAACCGTGCTGTTCACCGATTACGCGGAACTGAGCAACGGCATGCGCGACGGGATCATGACGCGCATGTATGCCCAGATGTTCGATAACGCCCGGCTGGCGGCCAACGGGGTGCGCCGCACCGGCGGCAAGCTCAGCGACCTGACCCGCGTGGTCTATACCGCATGCGAAGTGTGCGCCCGCCATCCCGAACGCGCGCCGTTCTGGCAGCTACGCGCTTATGACGCCACGCATGACATGCAGCACAAGCGGCTGGAATTCCGCGATGCGTTTGTCGATTTCTTCGGCGTGCCGGTGTTCTACCTGCCCACCTTCTCCATGACCGATCCGTCCGTCCGGCGGCAGAGCGGCTTCCTGACACCGGGTTTCACGCCGCATAACCGCTACCTGGGCACGTATGTCACCATTCCCTATTACTGGGTGCTGGACAAACAGTCGGACATCACGCTGGAAGGGCTGTTCTCCACCCGCACGGGGCCTGAACTCAGTTCGGTCTACCGCCGCTATTTCCGCAATGCGCGCGTCAACATCAATGCCGGCATCGCCTATGACACGCATCACGACATTGATTACGTCAACACCTTCGGCCAGACGGTCGACAGCAACGACAACCATGGCGTGCAGGGCTACTTCTTCGGCAGTGGACAGGTATCCATCAACAAGACATGGCGCGCGGGGGCGAACATCCGCTGGGCCAGTTCGCCCAACTACATGCGCGACTACCGCGTAAGCGGCTACGGGCAGGATACGCTCAATTCCAATGTCTATCTTGAAGGCTTCGGCACCGGATCGTATTCCCGCATCGACGCCGAAGGCTATCAGGGCCTGAATCAGGGCATCATCCACAATCAGGACCTGCCATGGGTCCTGCCGCGCTACACCTACAGCTATTTTGGCAGGCCGGACGCATGGGGCGGGCGGTTCAGTCTCGATACGACCGATTTCTATGTCTATCGTGACAATGGAACGTCGGATCAGCGCGGGCAGCTTTCGCTTAACTGGGACCGGCCTTTCCACAACTCGCTGGGGCAGATCTGGAACCTGACGCTGCATGTGGAATCCGCGATCCACCGCGCCACATCGCTTTACCAGCAGCCCAATTACGCCGCCGCCACCCGCGCGCAGGTCGAAGGACAGGTGCTGCCCACGGTCGGGCTGAAAATGAACTGGCCCTTCCTGCGCAGTTTCAACCATAATACCGGCACCCAGATACTGGAGCCGATCGTGCAGATCCTTGCCGCGCCCAATACGGGGAACAGTTCTTCGCGCAATATTCCCAACGAGGACAGCCTGACCTATGAATTCACGGATTCGACCCTGTTCTCCATCAACCGCTATCCGGGCACCGACCGACTGGACGGGGGGCTGCGCGCCAATATCGGGCTGCACAACAACTGGACATGGAACGGCCACCAGATCGACATGCTGATTGGCGAAAGCTTTCAGGAACATGTCGAACATGACCGCATTCCCTATTCCGGCCTGAGCCATCACCTGTCGGATCTGGTGATGGGCACGCATGTCGTGCCCAACCAGTTTTTCGATTTCGACGGCAAGATGCGGCTTGATCCATACGCCGGGAAGGTGGATTTCGCCGATGCGCTGGGCAGCACGGGTTTCCGCCATTTCCGCGTGACGGGTGGCTATCTGTATGAACCGGTGACGTCCTATTACTATTATGCCCAGCGGTCCTACGCCAACACGCCGCCTGCCGTTTATTACACACCGGTCAGCGAACTGACGGTGGGCGCGGCCTCGAACTGGCAGAACTGGCATCTGGCCGCCTATCTGCGCCGCAGCCTGTCGCGCAAGGAAAGCGTGTCGGTGGGTGGGGACGCCGGGTTCCAGAATGACTGCTTCGGGCTGGATGTCATGTATCTCAAGCAGTACACCACCATTGGTGGCCAACAGAGCAATTCGACCGTAATGTTCTCCCTTACGTTCAAAACCATCGGTACATTTGGTATGAATGGCTGACCTGATGCGTGAAAGACCGAGCCGGATGTCCTTCTTCCCCGCCACCCGTGGCGCCGTACCCTCCCCCGCACCGCGACGCAGGCGTGCAGGCCGCGCGCTGACCGCCGGCCTGCTGGCCTGTCTGGCGCTGGCCGGGCATGAACAGGCCGCGGCGGCACGCAGCGCCCGCTCCATCGCGCAGCAGGCACAGGCGGCGGAAGAACAGGACGCCATCATCGCCACCGTCAACGGATCGGTCCTGACCAAGCGTGACGTCGATACGCGCGGGCGGCTGTTCGCCCTTTCCTCCGGCCTTGATGTCAGCGATGACGTGATGGAGCGCCTGCGCCCGCAGATCGTGCGGCAGCTGATTGACGAACGGCTGCGCATGCAGGAAATGCTCGACCGCCACATCAACGTGCCCATCAAGCAGATTGCCGACGCCATCGCCGGGATCGAGCAGCGCAACGGCATGCCGGAAAATGCGCTGCGCAACAAACTGGCGGAAGATGGCGTCTCGCTGACGACACTGATCGACCAGATCCGCGTGCAGCTTGGCTGGTCGCAGGTGCTGCGACAGGAAACGGGCGAACGTGGCCGCATCACCGCAGCCGAGATCGAACAGCGGACCGAGGCGCTGAAGCGGGAGGACGGCAAGCCGGAATACATGATCAGCGAGATATTCATTCCCGTTGACGATCCACGCCACACCGAAAACGAACTGAAATTCACCGAAACCATCATTCAGGAACTGCGTGAAGGCGCACCGTTCCCCATCGTCGCCGCCCAGTTTTCGCAGGGGCAGAGCGCGCTGGAAGGCGGCATGATGGGCTGGACGCAGGAAGACGGGCTGGACCCGCAGGTCGTGGCCGTGGCACGCCAGATGCCCGATGGCGCGATTTCCAACGCCATCCGCGTGGCGGGCGGCTACGTCATCGCCACCATTGCCGAACGCCGCACGGTGGGCCACCAGATGGCGACAATCCTGTCCATGCGTCAGGCTTTCTTCCCCTTCGAAAGCCCGCTTGACCCGGAAAACCCGACAGACCAGCAGAAAAGCATGCTGGATTCGGCCAATGCCTTTGTCGCCAACGCCAAGAACTGCGATCAGGTGGAAGCCCAGAACAAGAAGCTGGGTGAAAAGCATCCTTCCGATCCGGGGGAACTGCTGCTCAACCGCCTCAATCCGCGCATGCGTGAAGTGCTTGAGCCCCTGCCCGTCGGCCAGCCCAGCCAGCCGCTGGTGTCGGAAGATGGCATCGCCGTGCTGATGGTATGCAAACGTGAGGAACGCAACATCGCCATCCAGACCCCCAGCGAAATCGCCGACCACCTGCTGAACGAACGTGTGGAACAGACATCGCGCCAGCTCAACCGTGACCTCCAGCGCCGCGCGATCATCGATATGCGCTCCAAGTCCTGAACGTGGACATGACTGTATCGGAAGGGCTGAAGGGCCTTGAGCCGCTGCGCCAGACGATCGCGCGGCACGGACTGGATGCACGCAAGGCGCTGGGCCAGCACTTTCTGCTGGACCCGGCCATTACGGCGCGGATCACGTCCCTGGCGGGGGATCTGGCGGGACAGCATATCGTTGAGGTGGGACCCGGCCCCGGTGGCCTGACCCGCGCGCTGCTGGACTCGGATGCCGCCAGCATTACGGCGGTGGAAGTTGATACCCGCGCCGTGGCAATCATTACGGAACTGGCAGCCCTTATGCCGGACCGGCTGCAGGTGGTCGAAGCCGACGCCATGCGCCGTGACCTGACCACGCTGTGCCCCGCGCCACGCCAGATCATTGCCAACCTGCCCTATAATGTCGGCACGCCGCTTCTGGTTGGCTGGCTGCGGCAGGCCAGCGCATGGTCGCGCCTGACGCTCATGTTCCAGCAGGAAGTGGCGGAGCGCATCTGCGCAACCCCCGGTTCCGACCATTACGGGCGGCTGGGCGTTCTGGCGCAATGGACCTGCCGTTGCGGGATGCTTATGCATATCCCGCCCGGTGCGTTTTCACCGCCGCCCAAGGTCCATTCCGCCGTAGTGGGCCTGATCCCCCATGCACAGCAGCCTGACGCCACCCTGTTCCGCGCGATGGAACAGATTACGGCGGCGGCCTTTGGCCAGCGGCGCAAGATGCTGCGCGGGGCGCTGAAATCAGTCGGGGGCGAAGCCCTGCTGACTGAAGCAGGCATTGATGGCAGCCGCCGGGCGGAAACACTGGATATTACGGAATTTGATAGGCTGGCCCGCCTTCATGCCCGCAGGACTGCCGCCCCGGCATAGGATACCGGCTCCATTACGGGGCAGGAAACCTGCTGCTCCACCGGTTCGTGACCCAGCATGTAATCCCGCGCCAGAGGCACGGCATCAATCTCCCGCGTTAACTGCAACTGGAAATTGAGATGCCCCTGCACGCGGAAGGCGAGTTCGGATACGCACAGGTAGAATTCGAACATCCGGCAGAACCGTTCATCATACATCCGTGCAATGGCGGCACGCTGCGCGGCGAAACGGCTGCGCCAGTGGGCGATGGTGCGGGCATAATGCAGCCGCCATATCTCACAATCCGTCAGCCATAGCCCTGCGCGTTCAACCGCCCCGACCGCCTCGCTTACCGCAGGGGAATACCCGCCGGGGAAAATGTAGCGATCTATCCATGGGTTGGTCACATTTGGCCCCTCCACCCGCCCGATGGAATGCAGCACCATCACACCACGGGGTTTGAGAGCCTGGCGCATGGTGGAAAAAAATGAACCGTAATGCGCGACGCCGACATGCTCGAACATGCCGATGGAAATGATGCGGTCGTACTGACGCCTGACCGCGCGATAATCCAGCAGTTCAAAACGCACCCGGTCATCCAGCCCGGCCTCACGCGCGCGGCGGCGTGCAATGTGCAACTGTTCCACCGACAGGGTGATGCCCGTCACCTGCGCGCCATAGTCACGCCCCAGCGTAAGCGCCATTCCACCCCAGCCGCAGCCCACATCCAGTACGCTCATGCCCGGTCGTGTCAGGTGCAGCTTGGCTGCAAGGTGGTGTTTCTTGGCGGCCTGCGCCTGTGCCAGCGTTTCATAGCCGGTGGGAAAATAGCCACAGGAATACTGCATGTCCTCATCAAGGAACAATCGGTACAGCCTGCTGTCCAGATCATAATGGTGGGCGACGTTACGCCGCGCGCGCCGCAGGGTGTTGTTCTGCAGCCATTTGCGCGCCATGTAGCGCAGCGAGGAGAAAAAACGTTCTCCCGCCGGGCTACGCCGCATCACGTTGAGCATGAGCACATGCAGCAATTCGTACAGCGAACAGTCCACCGGACGCAGGTGACCGGCCATATAGGCTTCCCCAACCTTCAGCGCGGGGTCCAGCAGCAGGGCGCGGCAGGTAGCGGGGTCGGCAATCCACATGGCGGCATGGGGGCCGGGCTGGCCCGTATAGACCCGCCTGTCGCCACCGGGATAATACACATCCAGCCGCCCAACCGTGATGAAATGCGCAAAGGCCCGGTCCAGCAATACAGACGCCATCGGCTTTCTCCCCGTCTGTCCGTACGGGCGGACCGCACACGCCCCGAAAACGACAAAAGCCCGGAAGAGTTTCCTCTTCCGGGCTTTCGCAACCAGATCCGACACCCCTCGCAGGGCGCCGGAACGGATCAGTTATTCAGCCGGCGCTTCCTCAACGGCGGTTTCTTCCGAAACCCCGCCTTCGGTCAGCGTGTCTTCTTCGACCAGTGCCGGTTCGTCGTCGCGCTCGACGCCGATTTCCTCACCGCGTGCCTGACGTTCCGCTTCTTCTTCGGAACGCGCGACGTTCACGGTCACCTGCATCGCCACTTCCGGGTGCAGGGCGACGCGCACGTCATACAGGCCAAGCTGCTTGATCGGCTCGGGCAGGATCACCTGGTTACGGGTGATGGTCAGACCAGCCTTCGTCGCGGCTTCTGCGATGTCACGGGTGGTGACGGAGCCATACAGGCTGCCGCTGTCGCCAGCCTGACGGATCAGGATGACGGACAGGCCGTGCATGCGCTCGGACAGGCGCTCGGCCTCCTCGCGGTTCTTGAGGTTCTGCGCCTCAAGCTGCACGCGCTCACGCTCGAAACGCTCGCGGTTATGTGCGTTGGCGCGGATCGCCTTGCCCTGGGGCAGGAGGAAGTTACGGGCATAGCCCGGCTTCACCGTTACGATCTCGCCCATCTGGCCCAGCTTCTCGACGCGCTGGAGCAGAATGAGTTCTACTGCGGACATGTTCCTGCCTCCCTCAGCTTACAATGTAGGGCAGCAACGCCAGGAAACGCGCACGCTTGATGGCCTGGGCCAGCTCACGCTGCTTCTTGGCGGATACGGCCGTGATACGGCTGGGAACGATCTTGCCACGCTCGGACAGGAAGCGGCTCAGCAGACGCACGTCCTTGTAGTCGATCTTCGGCGCGTTCGGGCCGGAGAACGGGCAGGACTTGCGACGACGGTAGAACGGACGGCGCGCACCAACCGCAACGCGGCGGGCGGCGGGATTGATCTCGGTAGATTCGGACATCAGCTCTTACTCCGCTTCAGCGCTGGCGCTGGCGCGCTGCTGCTCTTCACGCTCGTTACGGGCGCGGAACTCTTCGCGGTCATCGAAATTGCGGCGCGGACGCCCGCTTTCGAACCGGCCTGAGGGCTTGGGCCCACGGAAGCCACGCTCACGCTCATCACCCTTGCGCGACAGGATGACGGAGGGAGCTTCGTCAATCTCGTCCACACGCAGGGTGAGCACGCGCAGGACGTCCTCGTTCAGGCCGAGCTGACGCTCGATTTCCTTGATGGCGGCAGGAGACGCGTCAAGACCCAGAAGCATGTAATGCCCCTTGCGGTTCTTCTTGATACGGTAAGCCAGCGTACGCAGGCCCCAGTATTCACGCTTCTTTACGGAACCGGATTCCGCTTCTGCCTGGGTCGCGATGCCATCAGCAATGGCTTCGACCTGCTGCTGCGACACGTCATTACGTGCGATCAGCACGATTTCATACAACGGCATTGGTACTCCCTTCGGATCACTTCAACCCCGCATGGACGGACACGGTCCGCCATTTCGCCCCGAGGGGCACGGGTATAGCCGGACGCGATGCCACGCATCCGGCAGGGAAGGAGCGGTTTGAAACACAAACCCCGCCAATAAACAAGGGAAAAGTGCGCCCGCCCCGTCAGGCCACGCGCAGCCGCCGGGGCAGCGGCAGGCCCAGCGCATCGGGAATGTCCCATATTTCGCGCACGGTCCTGACCTTGAGGAACCCCGCGCGAAGATAATTGGGCAGTGCGCGCGGATGATCGGCCGAACACGTATTGACCCGGACCGCGGCCGGATGCGCCTGCCATGCGCGCGCGATCATCTGGTGCAGGAAAATCCGCCCGACCCCGCGCCCTATCCATGCAGGCAGCAGGCCGAAATAGGCGATGTTCACATCGGGGCTGTAGCGGGCGTCCAGTTCGCAAAAACCGGCCACCCTGTCGCCCTCATACAGCACATGCACACCAATACCCGGATCGGCCAGCAGGTTCGCAAGCTGCGCATCCGACATGAGACGACGCAGCCACCAGCAGTAATCGCGACCCACCGCGTCGTACATTTCGCGGTACCACCCCACGGTGGGATGTGTGACCGGACGGATCGTATAGCCATCCGGCAGGGCTGGCGGCGATCCCGGCGGCTGCCTGTCCATGCACAGGAAAGTTACATCCACACCGATCCGCGTTCCATCGCCGCCCGGTTCATCACGGGCGGCAGGACATGGAACCTCAGTTATCATCAAGGAAGGACCGCAGCTTGCGGCTGCGGCTGGGGTGCTTGAGCTTGCGCAGCGCCTTCGCCTCGATCTGGCGGATACGTTCGCGGGTCACGTTGAACTGCTGGCCGACTTCCTCAAGCGTATGGTCGGTGTTCATGCCGATGCCGAAACGCATGCGCAGCACACGTTCCTCACGCGGGGTGAGCGAGGACAGCACCCGCGTCGTGGCTTCGCGCAGGTTGGTCTGGATCGCGGCGTCAAGCGGGATGACCGCCGTCTTGTCCTCGATGAAGTCACCAAGATGGCTGTCTTCCTCATCCCCGATCGGGGTTTCGAGGGAAATCGGCTCCTTGGCGATCTTGAGGACCTTGCGCACCTTTTCCAGCGGCATACCCAGCTTTTCAGCCAGTTCTTCCGGCGCGGGCTCGCGCCCGATCTCATGCAGCATCTGGCGCGAGGTACGGACCAGCTTATTGATCGTCTCGATCATGTGGACCGGAATACGGATGGTCCGCGCCTGATCCGCGATCGAACGCGTGATCGCCTGCCTGATCCACCATGTTGCATAGGTGGAGAACTTGTAGCCACGGCGGTATTCGAATTTGTCCACCGCCTTCATCAGGCCGATATTGCCTTCCTGAATCAGGTCAAGGAACTGAAGGCCGCGATTGGTGTATTTCTTGGCGATCGAGATCACCAGCCGCAGGTTGGCCTCGATCATTTCCTTCTTGGCGCGCGCCGAATCCCGCTCCCCGCGCGACACGGTGGCGTAGACGCGACGGAACTCACCCACCGGCAGGCCGGTTTCCTGTGTCAGTTCGGCCACCTGGTTACGCAGGCGGACCACCGTCTCGCCATGCTTGGCGATGAAGTTCTTCCACGACTTGCCCGGCAGGGCGGACGCCATGTCCATCCAGCCGGGGTCCAGTTCGCGGCCACGATATTTCAGCAGGAAGTCATCGCGCGATACGCGGGTGCTTTCAGCCAGACGCAGCATGCGCCCTTCCAGACCGTTGAGGCGCTGGAAGATTTCCTTGAGGTGTTCGACCAGCACCTCGATCCGCGCATTGTGCAGGTGGACCTGCTGCACCTTGCCCACCAGTTCCATACGGAGCTGTTCGTAGCGGCTTTCGTCCTCGGCGGAGATTTCGCTACCACCTGTGAATTTTTCCAGCCGTTCGGCCTGCACCTTGTGCAGGGCTTCGTACAGCGCCTCGATTTCCTTGAACTGCTCAAGGATTTCGGGCTTCAGCTTTTCTTCCAGCGCGGACAGCGACAGGCCGGCACCTTCGCCTTCGCCCTCACCTTCGCCCTCGGTTTCCTCGGCTTCGTCGTTCTCGCTGCCTTCGTTTTCGGCAAAGGCGTCCTCGCCTTCGGCGGACTCGGCGGGATCGTTGCCGCCGGACTGCATGGCTTCAAGGTCCACGATGTCGCGCAGCAGCATCTCACCGGCCTTGAGCCGTTCATGCCACGAAATGATGGCGCGGAAGGTCAGCGGGCTTTCGCACAGCCCGCCGATCATCTCGTCACGACCGGCCTCGATGCGCTTGGCGATCGCGATTTCGCCTTCACGCGACAGCAGTTCGACCGAACCCATTTCACGCAGGTACATGCGCACGGGATCGTCCGTGCGGCCAAGGCTTTCGGTATCGACGTTGCCGGCAGCGGTTTCCCCGCTTTCGCTTTCCTCTTCCTCGGCGGTGTCGTCGCTCTTGGTTTCGGCGGGGGCGGCGGCTTCACTCTCGTCGCTGTCGTTGTCTTCGTTCTCGACAACCTGCATGCCCATTTCCGACAGGGCAGCCATCACGTCCTCGATCTGTTCGGAGGACATCTGATCCTGCGGCAGGACGGCGTTCAGTTCATCAAACGTGATGTAACCGCGTTCCTTGCCGCGGGCGATCAGTTTCTTGACGGCGCCGGACCGGGTGTCCAGCAGGGTCGTATCGTTGTCCTGATCCCCCGAAGCCGTGTCCGTACCCGTGGCTGTCTTTGTCGCCATGCCCGATCAATCCCCACCCAGCAAATCCGTTTACGCGCGCGCCAACCCAGCCTGCGCGAGGTTGGCCGCTCCTTTCCCGCCCACCGCATATGCCGGAGGACAGGACAGGGCCAATTATACCGTTTTCATCTGCATTTGTCTGGTGCAGGTGGTCGATAACATGGCCGAAGTCAAGGGCACGCCCGGTGCATTTGATGCAAACGGGCAATTTTCCATTCTACTCATCCGCCTCGTTCCCACCGCGACGCAGGCTGTCCAGCGCCAGCAGGCGGGTGCGCAGGCTCTGCCACGCGGCTTCATCCAGATTGCCCGCGCACATGCGTTCGGTATCGGCGCGGACTTCGGCGGCAAAGCGTTCGACGTTGAGCAGCGCGTAGAAATGCCACCATTCACGCCGCGGGTCAGATGCAAAAATATCGCCATCATCCTGTCCGCGCGTACGCCGCCCGCGTGTTGTGTGGACACGCGCGCAGACTTCATCCAGCCCGGCGCGCGAAAGACAGGCGGCCAGTTCATCAGGGGATGGCAGTTCGCCCCGGGCATCATACATATCCAGCAGTTCCTCGCGCAGCGCGGCCAGATCGGCGGGCAGTTCAAGGCGGCAGTAGGCGTCCTGTACCTCATCCAGTATGGCGGGCTGCTCAAGGATGATCGCACTGAGGATGCACTGGCGCTGCAGGTCGGCATCCACCGCAGCCACGGGCGCGGTCGCCACCGGCGCCGGCCTGCCCCCGCCACGCGCCCCGGAGCGGCGGAAGGTCTCGAAAAAACTGTCCAGCAGGGTGGAGCGGTATTCCGATGCCAGCGCCTTGTCAGGAATCAGGGCCGCGACTTCCACCAGCCTGCGCCGCAATGCCGCGCGCTGTTCGGGACCGGGATTGCGCACGCCCTCGCTCAGCAGGCCGAACAGCACCTGTCCCATCGGGCGCGCACCGTCTACAAGGGCGGCCATCGCGGCGGGGCCGTGGCGGCGGACAAGACTGTCCGGGTCTTCCTTTTCAGGCAGGACGCAGAAGCGCAGCGTGCGATCCACGTTCAGCAGGGGCAGCGCCGTTTCCGCAGCCTTCACCGCCGCGCGCTGGCCTGCCGCATCACCATCGAAACACAGCACCGGCGCCGGTGCGACCTGCCACAGCGCCTCAAGCTGTTCCGCCGTCAGGGCTGTGCCCAGCGGGGCGACCGCACCGCCGAATCCGGCCTGATGCAGCGCGATGACATCCATGTAGCCCTCAACCACCAGCAGGTCGGCCTGCGCGCCGGTACCCCGCACGGCACCGCGAGCACGATCCAGGCCGAACAGCACCCGCCGCTTGGAAAAAATCGCCGTTTCGGGACCATTGAGGTATTTGGGCTGCCCGTCGCCCAGAATGCGCCCACCGAAGGAAACCAGCCTGCCACGCCGGTCGCGGATGGGAAAGGTGACGCGGTTGAAGAACAGTTCACGCTGTGGCGTGCCGCTTTCATCAGCCCGCATCACACCGGCATCGCGCAGCATGGCGGGCGTTATGTCCAGTGCCGCCATTTCCGCCACCAGCGCGCCGCGCCCTTCCCCCGACCAGCCCAGTCCGAAGGCGGCGATGGTTTCATCGCTCAGCCCGCGGTCATGCAGATAGGCCAGCCCTTCCCGCCCTTCGGCCTGGTACAGCCTGCGCTGCCATGACTGCTGCACGGCTTCAAGCACATCGCCCAGCGTGCGGGCACGTTCGGCCTGCTGCTGCCGGGCGCGGTCGGGCCGGGGCATTTCCATGCCCGCCGCCGTGGCCAGTTCTTCCACCGCCTCGGGGAAGGAGCGGCCTTCACTCTGCATGACAAAGGTGATGACATCACCATGCGCCTGACAGCCGAAGCAGTGGTAATGGTCATCATAGATATAGAATGATGGCGTCTTTTCCCCGTGGAAGGGGCAGCATGCCTTCCAGTATTTCCCAGAACGCACCAGCTTCGTCCGTCGCCCGATAACCGGGGCGATGGGCGTGCGGGCACGCAGTTCATCAAGGAATGCGGGGTCAAGCGCCATCCGGCTTACCTTTCGCCGTCGATCAGGCCGAAAGCTGCGCGCGCACGACAGCACTTGCGCGCGACGGGTCAAGGGCCGCGCCAAACTGTTCCTTCAGCGCCGCCATGACCTTGCCCATATCCTTCATGGAGGTGGCGTCCGTGCGGCCGATGGCCTCACGCACCGCGGCCTCGATCGTGGCGTCATCCAGATCGGCGGGCAGGTATTCACGGATGATGGCGATTTCCGCCTCTTCCTTTTCCGCCAGTTCGGGGCGGCCACCCTTGATGTACAGCGCCGCCGACTCCGTCCGCGACTTGACCATGCCACGCAGCATGGAAATCACGGCGTCGTCGCTGACCTCGTCATCCCCCTTGGCGCGTCCCGCGATATCGACATCCTTCAGCTTCGCGGTGATCATGCGGATCGTGCCTACCTTTCCGCTCTGGCCTGCCTTCATGGCTGTTTTCAGGTCATCCTTGAAACGTGCGCGCAGGGACATGACTGTCAACTCCTCTGCCCGGCGGAAGGGCGAAATGCCCCCTCTGGCGCCGGGAATAATTTTCCCACCGTCCTGTTATGGCGATGTGTGGGAATTTTCTTCCCAATCGCGCAGGACGCTGTTAGGCAATACTCCCGGAAGGGACATCATCCAATGCCGATGACGATAGAAAGTATTATCGAACGCCTTGGCGGCGCCGAACAGGCGGCAAAGCTGACCGGCGTCAGCACCGAGGCCATTCGCAAATGGCGACAGGCCCGCGCCATACCGCCCAAGCACTGGACAACCGTGCTGCGCGCGACGGGCCTGTCACTGTCCGACCTGCAACCCGATACAGAATCCGACCGACCGGAGCCCCCGATGAGCACGCCAAACCCGCCCGCACCGGCCGACAGGCCCAAAGCCGCGACAGCAGCCCTGATTCTGGCCGATGGCACCGTCCTGTGGGGGCGTGGTTTCGGTGCGCATGGCACGGATGCCGCCATTGGCGAGATCTGCTTTTCCACCGGCATGACCGGCTATCAGGAAACCCTGACCGATCCGTCCTTCGCAGGGCAGATCATCACCTTCACCTTCCCCCATATCGGCAACACCGGCACCACCGCCGAAGATGATGAAGCCGATGTCGTGCGTGCCCGCGCGCTGGTCGTGAAGGAGGACCTGACCGCCCCGGCCAACTGGCGCGCGACCGAGTCGCTGGATGCGTGGCTCAGGACACGCGGCATTCCGGGCATCTGCGGTGTCGATACCCGCGCGATCACCCGCCGCATCCGTGAAGGTGGACCGCAGACGGCGGTTGTCGCCTACCCCGCCGACGGAAAGTTCGACCTGCCAGCCCTGCAGGCCCGCGCCCGCCAGTGGCCGGGACTGGAAGGCATGGACCTTGCACGCGAAGTCACCTGCGCCAGCCCCTATGCCTGGAGCGAGGGCGTATGGCACTGGCCCCACGGCACCGATCCCCTGCCCGAAAAGCGCCGCAAGGTGGTGGCGGTCGATTATGGCGCCAAGCGCAACATCCTGCGCTGCCTTGCATCCGCCGGGTGTGACGTGACCGTCGTACCCGCCACCGCCACGGCGGAAGAAATCCTTGCCCTCAACCCCGATGGGGTTTTCCTGTCCAACGGACCGGGTGACCCGGCGGCGACGGCGACCTATGCGGTTCCGGCCATCCGGGGCGTGCTGGAGGCGGGCAAGCCGCTGTTCGGCATCTGCCTTGGCCACCAGCTACTGGCCCTGACCCTTGGGGCCAGTACATACAAGCTGGCGCGCGGTCACCGTGGCGCCAACCAGCCGGTCAAGGATCTGGCGACGGGGCGCGTGGAAATCACCAGCCAGAACCACGGTTTCGCAGTGGATGAAAAATCCCTGCCGGCCGATGTGCGGGCCACCCATGTCAGCCTGTTCGACGGATCGAATGAAGGGATCGCCACCAGCCGCTATCCCGCCTTCTCGGTGCAGTATCACCCCGAAGCCAGCCCCGGCCCGTCCGACAGCCATTACCTGTTCCGTCGTTTTGTCGATCTGATCGACACCACAACCAAGACCGCGTGAAAGCCGACCCGACATGCCAAAACGGACAGACATCAGCTCCATCCTGATTATCGGCGCCGGCCCGATCGTTATCGGTCAGGCGTGCGAATTCGACTATTCCGGCGCACAGGCCTGCAAGGCGCTGCGTGAGGAAGGGTACCGCGTCATTCTGGTCAACTCCAATCCCGCCACGATCATGACCGATCCGGGGCTGGCGGATGCGACCTATATCGAACCGATCACCCCGGAATTCGTCGAACGCATCATCCTGCGTGAAAAACCCGACGCCATCCTGCCCACCATGGGCGGCCAGACCGCGCTGAACACGGCGATGGCGCTGGACAAGTCGGGCTTCCTCAAAAAGCACAATGTCGAACTGATCGGCGCCAATGCCGAAGTGATCGACCGTGCCGAGGACCGGCAGAAATTCCGTGAGGCGATGGACGAAATCGGCATCGAAAGCCCGCGCAGCCTGATCGCCCACACGCTGGACGAAGCGCGTTCGGCGCTGGAAAGCGTGGGCCTGCCCGCCGTCATCCGGCCGTCCTTCACCATGGGCGGTTCCGGCGGCGGCATCGCCTACAACAAGGAGGAGTTCGACCGCATCGTCTCCTCCGGTCTCGACGCCTCGCCCACCACGGAAGTCCTGATCGAGGAATCCGTGCTGGGCTGGAAAGAGTACGAGATGGAAGTCGTGCGCGACACGGCGGATAACTGCATCATCATCTGCTCGATCGAAAACATCGACCCGATGGGCGTGCATACCGGCGACTCCATCACCGTAGCCCCCGCCCTGACGCTGACGGACAAGGAATACCAGCGCCTGCGCGATGCGTCGCTTGCCTGCCTGCGCAAGATCGGCGTGGAAACCGGCGGGTCGAACGTGCAGTTCGGCATCAATCCCGTCGATGGCCGCGTGGTGGTGATCGAGATGAATCCGCGCGTGTCGCGTTCGTCCGCCCTTGCATCCAAGGCGACGGGCTTCCCCATCGCCAAGGTCGCGGCCAAGCTTGCGGTCGGCTACACGCTGGATGAACTGACCAACGACATCACCGGCAGCACGCCCGCATCGTTCGAGCCGACGATTGATTACGTCGTGGTCAAGATCCCCCGCTTCACGTTCGAGAAGTTCCCCGGCACCCCTGCCCTGCTGTCCACCAGCATGAAGTCGGTTGGCGAGGCGATGGCCATTGGCCGCTCCTTCCCCGAGGCCCTGCAGAAGGGCCTGCGTTCGATGGAAATCGGGCTGGCGGGTCTGGACCCGGTCGAAGTGCCGGGCGATGGCGGTGCCGATGCATTCCGTGCTGCGCTGTCGCAGCCCCGGCCAGAGCGTATCCTGATGACGGCGCAGGCGCTGCGCGCGGGGCTGAGTGTCGAGGACATTCACGACGCCTGCCGCTTCGAGCCGTGGTTCCTGCGCGAGATCGCGAAAATCGTCGAAGCCGAGCACCGGGTGGTGCGCGACGGCCTGCCCGAAGATGCGGACAGCCTGCGCGCGCTCAAGGCGATGGGCTTCTCCGACATCCAGCTTGCCCGCCTGTCCGGCACGCAGGAAACGGAAGTGGCGAAGCTGCGCGAAAGCCGTGGCGTGACCCCGGTCTACAAGCGCATCGACACCTGTGCGGGTGAGTTCGCATCGCCCACGCCGTATATGTATTCCTCCTACGAAGGTGGATACGGCGTGCCGGAATGTGAAAGCCGCCCCACGGACCGCAAGAAAATCGTCATCCTTGGTGGCGGCCCGAACCGGATCGGACAGGGGATCGAATTCGACTACTGCTGCGTCCATGCCGCCTACGCCCTGCGCGAAGCCGGTTTCGAGACCATCATGGTCAACTGCAACCCGGAAACCGTCTCGACCGATTACGATACCTCCGACCGGCTGTATTTCGAGCCGCTGACGGCGGAAGACGTCATCGCCCTGATCCGGCGCGAACAGGAAAACGGCACCGTTCTGGGCTGCATCGTGCAGTATGGCGGCCAGACGCCGCTCAAGCTGTCGCGCGCGCTGGAAGCCGCGGGCATCCCGCTGCTGGGCACGCCCGCGGACGCGATCGACCGTGCGGAAGACCGTGAACGCTTCCAGGCCATGCTGCACAGGCTGGGCCTGCGCCAGCCTGCCAACGGCATCGCGCGCAGCCCGGCGGAAGCCGAAGCGGTGGCCGAGAAGATCGGCTACCCCGTAGTGGTCCGCCCGTCCTATGTTCTGGGCGGGCGCGCGATGGAAATCGTGCATGACCGCGCGAGCCTGCAGCGTTACATGCGCGTGGCGCTACAGCTTGCCGGTGCGGAAGTGGCCAACGGCCCCGTGCTGATCGACCATTACCTGAACGATGCGATCGAGGCGGATGTGGACTGCATCGCCGATGGCAACGAGGTCTACGTCGCGGGCGTCATGGAACATATCGAGGAAGCCGGCATCCATTCCGGTGACAGCGCATGCTCGCTCCCGCCCTATACCCTGTCGCCCGCCATCGTGACCGAACTGAAAAGCCAGACCGAAGCCATGGCCCGCGAGCTTGGCATTGTTGGCCTCATGAACGTTCAGTACGCGATCAAGGGACAGGAAATCTTCGTGCTGGAAGTCAACCCGCGCGCCTCGCGCACCGTGCCGTTCGTGGCCAAGGCCACCGGGGTTCCGGTCGCCAAGATCGGCGCGCGTGTCATGGCGGGTGCGAAGCTGGGTGAATTCCGCCTTGATGACCGTGCCGTCGCCCCGCATGTGGCGGTGAAGGAAGCGGTGTTCCCCTTCAACCGCTTCCCGGACGTGGATACGATCCTTGGCCCGGAAATGCGCTCCACGGGTGAAGTGATGGGCCTCGACGCATCGTTCGAGCGCGCATTCGCCAAGTCACAGCTTGCCGCTGGCGTGAAGCTGCCCCTGTCAGGTGCGGTGTTCCTGTCGGTGCGCGACAGTGACAAGGCTGCGGTGAAATCCATCGGCCGCCTGCTGTCGGACATGGGCTTCCGCATCGTGGCGACACGCGGCACGGCAAAGTGCCTGCGTGAAGCAGGCGTAAGCGTGGATGTGGTGAACAAGGTGCTTGAGGGCCGCCCGAACTGTGTGGACGCCATCCGTTCGGGTGATATCCAGATGGTCATCAACACGGCGCAGGGCGCGCAGGCGGTGACCGACAGTTTCGACATCCGCCGTTCCGCGCTGACGCATGGCGTTCCCCACTACACCACCATCGCGGGCGCACGGGCGGCAACGCATGCGATTTCTGCGATGCGTGAGGGGGTTCTTGAAGTCGCGCCCCTTCAATCCTATTTTAAAGGATCATTCTGAGCGTATCGCACCAACGCGGACGTCCTGCCGGTCACCATCAGTGGTCCGGCGGGGTGTCCGCGTGGCCTTGCGTGCGATATGCCCGGTTACGGCAACCAACAGTCAGTTGCGGAAACTGACCTTCACCTCGGGGACAAATCTTGCAGAAATTTCCGATGACAGGCCCCGGCCTGCAACGGCTTGAAGACGAACTGCGCAAGCTCAAGAGTGAAGAACGCCCCGCGATCATACGCGCGATTGCCGAGGCACGCAGCCACGGCGACCTGTCGGAAAACGCGGAATACCACGCCGCGCGTGAACGCCAGTCCTTTACCGAAGGCCGCATTCAGGAACTTGAGGAAATCGTCTCCTCCGCCGAAGTGATCGACCCGGCCAGCCTGTCGGGCGATCAGGTCAAGTTCGGCGCGCGCGTCAAGCTGGTGGATGAGGAAACGGACAAGGAAGTTTCCTACCAGATCGTGGGCGTGTACGAAGCCGACATCAAGCAGGGACTGCTGTCCATTTCCTCGCCGCTGGCCAAATCTCTGATCGGCAAGAGCGTTGGTGACAGCGTGTCCGTTCCCGCCCCCGGTGGCGACCGGACCTATGAAATCCTGGAAGTCATCTACGGCTAGGCGCAAAACCTTGATCACCTTTGAAGATATCCGCGCCGCCGCACAGCGGATCAAGGGGCGCGTGCTGCACACGCCCACCGTCCCGTGCCAGACACTCTCACGGGTTACGGGTGCGGATATCGTCCTCAAGCTCGACAACCTGCAGGCGGTCGGCTCGTTCAAGGAACGCGGGGCGGCCAACAAGCTGGCCCTGCTGACCGAACGCGAACGCGAACGCGGCGTCATTACCGTCTCCGCTGGCAATCATGCGCAGGGCGTGGCCCGCCATGCCGCGATGCTGGGCATTGATGCGGTGATTGTCATGCCGCGCTTCACCCCTGTCGCCAAGGTGACGCGCACTGCCGCATGGGGCGCGCGCGTCATTCTGGAAGGCGACAACTTTGCCGAAGCCACGGCACACGCCAACGCCCTGTGCCAGCGTGAAGGCCGCGTTTTCGTCCATCCCTATGACGATCCCGAAGTCATGGCCGGTCAGGGCACGTTCGCGCTGGAACTGCTTGAGGACGCCGGGCCGCTGGACACCTTCGTCTGCCCCATCGGCGGTGGCGGCCTGCTGTCGGGCTGCGCCGTTGCCGCGCGCGCCATGCGCCCGGAGATGGACATCATCGGGGTGCAGGTGGAAAATTTCTCCTCCCTCGCCGGTTTTCCGGGCGATGAGGTCATGCCTTCGGGTGGCGCCACCATTGCCGAGGGCATTGCCGTGCTCCAGATCGGTCGCCAGCCGCTGGAAGTGATCCGCGAACACGTCTCCAACGTGCTGGTCGTACCCGAAAGTGCCATCGAAACCGCGATCACCATGCTGGCCGAAGGGGCAAAGCAGGTCAGTGAAGGGGCCGGGGCCACAGCCCTTGCCGCCGTTCTGACCTATCCCGAACTGTTCCGTGACAGGCGTGTGGCGCTCCCCATCACGGGCGGCAATATCGACAGCCGCATTCTGGCCAATACGCTGCTGCGTTCGCTGCTGCGCGATGGGCGGCTTCTGTGCCTGAAAATGGAAATACCGGACCGTCCCGGCGTGCTGGCCGATATTTCGCGCAAGATCGGCGATGCCGGTGGCAACATCATCGAAGTCTCGCACCAGCGCCTGTTCACCACCCCCAGCGTGCAGGCGGCGGAACTGGAAGTCATGATCGAGGCCCGCGACCCCGAACATGCCCGCATGCTGGAAGCGGAACTGGCCAAGACCTACATCGTGCGCCGCGCCTGACCCCCGGCGGGTTAGGCAGCAACACGGACCAGACAGAAAAAACCCGCGAGGTGGCCTGCGCCGCTTCGCGGGTTTTTTTATCCTATTCCGCCTGAGCGCCCATAACCACGCATCTGGTCAAGGGTTCCCTTCGGGTTACATCCCGGCGGCCCCGGGATGCTTTCATGCGTGCTGTGCGTTCATTTCGTACCGAACAGACGGTCACCCGCATCGCCCAGACCGGGGCGGATATAGCCATGTTCGTCCAGCCCCCGGTCGATCGCACAGGTGACGATCCGCACATCGGGATGGGCCTTGCGCAGGCAGGCAATCCCTTCGGACGAGGCAAGCAGGCATACGAAAACCATGCGCGTGCAACCCGCCTGCTTCAGCCGGTCGATGGCGGCAACGGCGCTGTGGCCGGTGGCCAGCATGGGGTCCACCACCAGACAGATGCGGTTGCCGACATCATCGGGCAGCTTCAGGTAATATTCGACCGGCTCCAGCGTTTCGGGATCACGGTACAGACCGACATGACCGATCCGTGCGGAAGGGACCAGATCAAGCAGCCCGTCCAGAATGCCATTACCCGCGCGCAGGATGGAAATCAGGCACAGTTTCTTGCCCGCAAGGCGCCTGGCCTGCATGGTTTCGAGCGGGGTTTCGATTTCCACCGCTTCAAGCGGCAGGTCACGCATGGCTTCGTAGCCGATCAGCAGGCTGAGTTCGCGCGCCAGATGGCGAAAGGCGCCGGTTGACGTATCGCGCTCACGCATGAGGGTCAGCTTGTGCTGGACCAGCGGGTGGTTGACGACAATCACGTCTTCATCATGCGGGGCGGCAGGCTCGGTCATATTCACTCCTTCAGGATCGTTGGTTTGCGCTATCAGCTTGCGCCATCACGCGGCACGAATGTCAGGGCCAGCCCATTCATGCAATAGCGCAGGCCGGTCGGCGGTGGCCCATCAGGGAATACATGACCCAGATGGCCATGGCAGTGCGCGCAGTGGACCTCCGTCCTGGTCATGCCATGGCTGGTGTCGGTCGTGGTGCCGACCGCGCCGGGAATGGCATCGAAAAAGGAAGGCCATCCGCTGCCGCTCTCATACTTCGTGCCCGAACGGAACAGCGGTGTCCCGCAGCCCGCGCAACGATATTCCCCGGCCCGCTTTTCATTGTTGAGCGGGCTTGAACCGGGACGTTCGGTGCCGTGTTCACGCAGGATGCGCAACTGTTCGGGTGACAGGCAGCCACACTGCTGCGCATTTGTGTTCGGAGTATCGGACATGGCTGTTTTTTCCTCCAGCAGACGGGCATTTCACGCTGACTGCTTTTAGGGCATGATGCCACATAAAATAAAACAGGGAGATAATACCCCATGAGCGACCATGAAGCAGCAAACAGGGTGCCGCGTCCGGTCATGCTTGCCGTTCTGGACGGCTTTGGCTGGCGCGAGGACCCGTCGAACAACGCGGTAAGTGCCGCGCATACCCCGGCCTTCGACCGGCTGTGGCAGGCGGGACCGCGCGCCTTCCTCAAGACCTGTGGGGAGGATGTCGGCCTGCCACAAGGGCAGATGGGCAATTCGGAGGTCGGGCACCTCAATATCGGTGCCGGGCGCGTCGTGATGCAGGAACTGCCGCGCATCTCCACCGGACTGGCGGACGGATCGGTCGCACAGGGCGCGGTCATGCAGGATTTCATCGCCGCGCTGAAAGCCAGCGGGGGCACGTGTCACCTGCTTGGCCTCGTCTCCCCCGGCGGGGTGCATGCCCATCAGGACCATGCCGTGGCCCTTGCCCGCATCGTGCGCGCGGCAGGCGTGCCTGTCACCTTCCACATCTTTACCGATGGGCGGGATACCGCGCCGCAATCGGGGCATGGTTATGTCAGCCAGCTTCTGTCCCAGCTTCCGGCGGGTGTGCGGGTTGGCACGGTCTCGGGCCGCTATTACGCCATGGACCGCGACCGGCGGTGGGACCGGGTGGAAAAAACCTACAACGCCATCGTCGCCGGTCAGGGCGAGCGGGCGGGCGACGCGCTGGAAGTGCTGGACCGGGCCTATGCCGCGGGCACGATGGATGAGTTCGTGCTGCCCACGGTAATCGGGGAATATGGCGGCATGCGCGACGGGGACGGCGTGCTGAGCTTCAATTTCCGCGCCGACCGTATCCGCCAGTTGCTTGATGCGCTGCTGGAGGCGAATTTCGATGGCTTCAAACGAAGCCGTCTGGTCAACCTCGCCGCCGTTACCGGCATGACGCGCTATAGCGACCGGCTGGCTGAACTGATTACCGTGCTGTTCCCGCCGCAGGAACTGCATGACCTGCTGGGCGATGTGGTCTCGGCCGCCGGACGCAGGCAGATCCGCATGGCGGAAACCGAAAAATATCCCCACGTCACCTACTTCCTCAACGGTGGGCGCGAAGGGGAACTGCCGGGGGAAGACCGGATCATGGTCCCGTCGCCCAAGGTCGCGACCTATGACCTCCAGCCGGAAATGTCGGCGCCCGAACTGACCGACCGCGCGGTGGAAGCCATCGACAGCGGCAAATACGACCTGATCGTGCTCAACTTCGCCAATGCGGACATGGTCGGCCATACCGGCGTGCTGTCCGCTGCCATCAAGGCGGTCGAAGCCGTGGATCAGGGGCTGGGCCGGATCGTCGACGCCATTCACCGCGCGGGTGGCGCGCTGCTGGTCACGGCGGATCATGGCAATGCGGAAACCATGTTTGATCCGCAGACCAATGGCCCGCACACGGCCCATACCCTCAATGTGGTGCCGGTGGTGCTGACGGGTGCGGACGGGGTCAGCCTGCATGATGGCCGTCTGGCCGATATCGCGCCCACGCTGCTGCAACTGATGGGCCTGCCCCAGCCCGCCGCCATGACCGGCCATTCCCTGATCGACGGATCCACGCCATCCTGACATCACGCCAGAACCCGCGGTCCCGCTGGCCCGGCCATCTGGCCGGCGGGCTTATGCTTTTATGGGGCACAATAACATACGCATGGTGCGCGCCCGCGCCCCATGCCACTACTGCGACGGGAGGCAGCCACACCCACCATCTGGTGGCTGGCGTAGCCACGAATGACGCCAATGCGCGCAGAATCCGCCAGCAACTGGACGCTGCCCGCACCGCGCATGAAAATCTGCTCGCCCGCGAACAGCAGCAGGCGCATGATCTGGAAGAACGCCGCAAGGTGCAGCAGGCCGCCCGCGAACAGGCCCGTATGGACGCGGAAAAAGCGGCCAGCCTGTCCGCCGCCATGGTGGATGCAAGCGCCCGCCTGCAACATACGGAACAGCAGGCAGCCGATCTGGACAGCCGCATTGCCGACCTGCACACCGAACAGGCGACGCTGCGCCAGCAGCTTGACCGGGAAGTCGCGCGCCTGTCCCCCCTGCTGCCGCTGGCCGAACGGCTGTCCCTTTACCCGGCAGATACGCTGCTGGCCGTGCCCCTGCCCGCCGACCGGGCCGTAACCGGGCTGCTTGTGGTCCATGGCATGATGGCCGACATCGCCCGCCAGACCCGCGCCATTCACGACCGCCGCACCCGCCTGCTCCAGCTTGACAGCGAACTGGCCCAGCAGCAGCAGCAGATGCGCCTTGTGGTCAGCGCGCGCGAAAGCCAGCGCGATACGGTCAATCGCGCGGCGCGGGCGGCACTTGAGGCCCAGCAGCGCTCCAACGCCGCTGCCGCAAGCGCCACGCAGGCGGTGGAGGAAGCAGCCCGCCGGGCATCAAGCGTGCAGGATGCGATTGCCCGCATCGAAGAAACCGAACAGCAGGCGGAAAAGAACCTTGAACAGGCCGCCCGCGCTGCCGAACGCGCCCATAACATGCAGGAAGCCACCGCCGCCCGCAGGCAGGCGCATGAAATGGCGGCAGGCGCCGGACCCGGCATCACCCCCGCTACCAGCAGTAGCGCGGGCGCGCCCGTGGCGGGCACGGTGCTGACCGCATGGGGCCAGTCGACCGAAACCGGACCGGCGACAGGCGTGACCTACGCCCCCCCGTCGCGCGCGACCGTGCGCGCACCATGCACCGGACGTATTGATTTTGCCGGCCCGTTCCGCACATACGGACAGATGATGATCCTTGATTGCGGGAAACACTACCGCTTCGTACTGGCGGGACTGGGCGATATCGCGGTCACGGCGGGCCAGCAGGTCAGCCATGGGGCTGCGGTGGGGCAGATGCCCCAATGGAATGGGGGTGGCAGCAGGCCCACCCTGTTCGTGCAGTTGCGCCAGGGGGGTAATACCGTCAATCCGGCCCCATATCTGTGATATGGTGCGAGACGGTTTTGCCCGCATGCAAGTTCGGTATATGCTGCCACCCGTGACGGATGGGCAGGATCACGTTACAACGCAACGCGAAGAATACATGCAGGCCAGCCGGGACAAGGCGGCGGGCATCCAGGAGACAACGACGCATGAAGTTCCGTAATGGCTTGCTGATCGGTTGCGCCTTTCTTGCAGGGATCGCAGCGGCCCCGCAGATCGCCCACTATTCAGCCAGCAGGTGGGGCAACCTTGCCCCCATGGCCCATGCGGCTGACATTGTCTCCAAGGATGACAACTCTCCGCGTGAAATCGAACAGCTCATGTTCCTGTTCGGTTACGTTCTGGAAAAGGTGAAGGCCAATTATGTCGAACCCGTTTCCACCCGCGACCTGATCACCAACGCGCTGAACGGCATGCTGAGCGGACTGGACCCGCACAGCTCCTACATGACGGAAAAGCAGTTCTCCGACCTGCAGGTCCAGACCAAGGGCACGTTTGGCGGGCTGGGACTGGAAGTTCAGGGTGAGGACGGGCATGTCCGCGTGGTCTCCCCCATTGACGATACCCCCGCCGCGCGCGCGGGCATCAAGCCCGGCGATTTCATTGTCGCCATCGACGGCAAGAATATCGACGGCCAGCCGCTGGATCAGGTGGTCACCCGCATGCGCGGCAAGCCCGATACCCGCATCACGCTGACGCTGATCCGCGAAAAGGCGCCCAAGCCCCTTATCCTGACCCTGACGCGCGCGGTCATTCCGCTGCTGGTCATCAAATCCTCGCTGTATGACACGATCGGCTATATCCGAATCGCGCAGTTCAATGAGGAAACGCAGTCCGGCCTGCTCGCGGCTTACAAGAAGCTGCAGGCCCAGACCCATAACAAGATGGCGGGGCTTATCATCGACCTGCGTTCCGATCCGGGCGGGCTGCTGACGCAGGCCATTGATGTGGGTTCGGACTTCATCCGCAATGGCGAGATCGTGTCCACCCGCGCCCGCCACCCGCAGGACAGCCAGCGCTGGGATGCGCATAATACCGACATTACCAACGGCCTGCCGATCGTGGTGCTGATCAATGGCGGCTCCGCCTCCGCCAGCGAGATCGTGGCCGGTGCGCTTCAGGATCACCAGCGCGCCGTGCTGCTGGGTGAAAAGACCTTTGGCAAGGGATCGGTGCAGACCATCCTGCCCATTCCGGGCGAAGGGGCGATCCGCCTGACCACGGCGCGCTACTACACGCCGTCCGGCCGTTCGATTCAGGGTCTGGGGATCATACCCGACATTACCGTGCGTGAAGCACATGATGATGCGGGCTACAGCATCCATGAAGCGGATCTGGCGCATATCATCAAGAACCGCGGCGGCAATACGGCGCAGCCCCCTTCGCGCACCGACCTGCCCGCCATCGCCAGGTCCATCCCCGCCCAGCCCCCGGCGAACTGGCCGGAATTTGACCCGCTGAAGCCCACGACGGACTTCCAGTTGCAGGAAGGGCTGAAGGTCGTACGGTCCATGGCGGGCCTGCCGGTTGCAGCCGATGCGCCGGTGCATGACGACAAATGCCACAATAATGACAAATCCCAGCCGACACCGCCTGCCACCACATCGGCACCGGCAGGCGGGGAACCGAAGGCCCCCGTGCCGACGACGACACCCTCACCCACATCCACCCCGGCGGAAAAGCAGGCACCTGCCACGGCTCCATCGACACCGGCAGCGCCTGCGGCACCCGCTGCGCCTGCCACACCTGCCCATCCCTGATCGTGCCGGAAGCCTGACCCCATGACCGATCCCGCCACCCTGCCCTACCGCCCGAATGTGGGTGCGCTTGTATTCAACCGACAGGGCATGGTGCTGGTCGCACGCCGGACGGACATGCCCGGCGCGGGCGGCCCGCCCGATGAAGGCGTATGGCAGTGCCCGCAGGGCGGCATTGATGAAGGCGAAGCGCCCGAAGCCGCCGTACTGCGTGAAGTGCGCGAAGAAATCGGGACCAGCGCCGTGCAGGTCATCGGCGCCTATCCCGAATGGCTCAGTTACGACCTGCCCGCGCACCTGATCGGTCGGGCGCTGGGCGGCCGTTACCGTGGACAGACCCAGCGCTGGTTCGCCCTGCGCTTTACCGGACAGGATGCGGATATCAGGCTGGATACGCACCTGCCTGCGGAATTCGACCTGTGGAAATGGGTCAGGCTGGAGCAGCTTCCCCATCTCAATGTCGGCATCAAAAAAGAAATCTATACCAAACTGGCGGATTATTTCGCCCGCTACGCCGTCGCGGCCTGAGGCATAAGACCACCGTGCACAAGCGCGGTCATGACCTTGCCGCGCAGTAGCGGGGCAAGCGGCAGGGTCATCATATCATCGACCGTAACCCAGCGCAGTTCCGCAATCTCGGCAGCAGCTACGGGTGCGCCGTCCAGAAGGGCAAGCCATATGCGTGCCTGGACGATATGACCGGGTTCATTGGCCGCCGCATCAGAAAAATCACCTGTCAGTTCCCTGCCCGGTGTCAGGCCACATCCCAGTTCTTCGCGTATTTCACGCTGTAACGCCTGTTGCGGGCTTTCACCCGCATCGGGCTTGCCGCCGGGCAGCATGAAGGCGGTCGTGCCCTGCTTGCGCACGACCAGCAACCGTTCGCGCACGATGACCGCCGCACATACAACCCGGATAATTCCCGCCATACACCTAAGCCCTTATTACTTGTCGCCCCCCTTGAGTGGCGCCATGAGGAAACAGAACGGCACGACCAGCATCGCGCCGATGCCCAGAATCATGAACACCTCATTATAGGCCAGAATGGCGACCTGTCGCTGGAACTCCTTATACAACCGCCCCATCGCCACATTATTGATGGCGCTCTGCGCATAGCCACGGGCAAGGGCCACTGCCCGGCTCTGTGCCAGGTATTCATTGAATGGCTGGTGGTAGGGCGTCATCCAGTGGACCATCTGGTTCTGGTGGGCCTGCCGCAGTTCCGTCACCAGCGCGGTCGCCCCGGAAATGCTCAGCGACCCCAGAACGTTACGCGACATGCTGAACAGGGCCGATCCATCAGCATTCAGTTCGCGTGGCAGGGTGGCATAGGTGATGGTCGAAATCGGCACGAACAGGAAGGCCAGCGTGGCCGTCTGGCTCATGCGGAACATGACCAGATGCCGGAAATCCAGTGATGGCACCAGTTGCGCCGACCACAGCATTGATGCGCCCATAAGAAAGAAGCCACAGGCGATGATGTAACGAAGCTGGACGTGCTTCATCGCAATACCGACCATCGGGATCAGGATGATGACCGCTACACCGCCCGGTGAAAGGATCAGCCCCGACAGGGTGGCCGTATACCCCATGATCTGCTGGGAAAACTGCGGCACGATAATGGCCGAGGAATAGAGCAGCGCCCCAACCGCCCCCATGAGACCGGTCCCCACGGCAAAATTCCTGTCCTTGAACACCCGCAGGTCCACAGCCGGATGCTTGACCCGCAGCAGCCACACGATCGCACCGCCGATACCCAGCACGGCGAGGATGCTCATGATCACGATGATGCGCGAGCCGAACCAGTCCTCATCCTCACCCCGGTCAACCGCCACTTCCAGACAGCCAAAACCAATGGTGATCAGGCCGATCCCCACGAAATCGAGCGGCGCGCTCTGCTTGCGGGCCCATGGCGGGTCATCAATCATGATCGAAACCGCAATGGTGGCAAGGATGCCCACCGGCACGTTGATGAAAAACACCCACCGCCACGAATAGTTATCGGTGATCCACCCGCCAAGGGACGGGCCGAGGACCGGGGCCACCACTGTAGCAATGGCGGTCAGCCCGAAGGCCGCCGCACGCTTGTTGGGCGGGAAGGTGTCCAGAATGATGGACTGCTGGTTGGGTTGCAGTCCGCCACCGAAAAAGCCCTGCATCAGACGGAACAGGATCAGTTCGGGCAGGCTGGTCGCGATGCCGCACAGAAAGGACGACAGCGAGAACATGGCGATACAGATAAGGAAATAGCGCTTGCGCCCGAGCAGCTTGCCCAGCCAGCCCGAGATGGTCAGCACGATCCCGTTCGCCACCAGATAGGAGGTCAGCGTCCACGTCGCATCATCATAGGTTGATGACAGGCTGCCCGCGATATGCGGCAGGGCCACGTTGACGATGGTGGTGTCAAGAATCTCCATGAAGGCGGCGACGGTCACCACCACAGCGATCAGCCATGGGTTGTGCTTCGGCTTCCAGCCCCCGCCATCCGCCGCGCCAGCGGGGCCTGCCGCCTGCGCGCTCATTCCGTGTGGACCGTCGGCTCGACCGACAGGCCAAGCGACAGCGGCACGTCCTGGCGCAGTCCTTCATCAATCAGGATCTTGACCGGCACGCGCTGGACAATCTTCACATAGTTGCCCGTCGCATTCTCCGGCGGGAAGGCGCTGAAGGTGGCACCCGTGCCGAGCTGGAGCGAATCCACATGTCCGCGCAGCTTCAGAAAGGGATAGGCGTCAACGGCAATATCCACCTTCTGGCCCGGACGCATGCGGGTAAGCTGCGTTTCCTTGTAGTTGGCCACGACCCACACCTCCGGCTCGACCACGGACATGACCGTCTGGCCCGCGTTGACATAGGTGCCGCGTTCGATATTGCGCTGCGAGATCCAGCCATCATGCGGGGCGCGGATGGTGGTCCATTCCACGTTCAGTTCCGCTTCGCGCAGTTTGGCCTCGGCCTGCGCAAGCTGGGCTTCCTGCTCCGTCACACGGGCTTCGGTGCTGGAAATATTGGGAATGACAGGCAGCGCGGTTTCAAGGTTGCCCTGCGCTTCAAGCACCTGCGCCTTCGCCGCGTTCAGGGCGGCGGTGGCGTAGTCGATATTCTGCTGCGATGTCGCCTCACGCGTGACACCATGCTGGCGGCGGTAATCGGTTTCCGCGCGGAACTGCTGCGCCTGCGCGGCGGCAAGCTGGCCCTGTGCCACCATCAGGTGACCGGGGAAATTCTTTTTTGCCACTTCCGACAGCAGGCTGTAGTTGCGGACCTGCGCACGCGCGATATCCACCGCAGCCTGAGCCTGATCGCGCTGGGCGCGCCAGTTACGGTCATCGATACGGGCCAGCACGTCGCCCTGATGAACATACTGGTTATCATTCACCGCCAGTTCGGTCACATAGCCGGAAACATGCGGGGCCACCGCCACGGCGCGACCGGCTGTAAAGGCGTCGTCCGTTTCCACCTCATGACGGTGCAGGAACCAGTAGAGACCACCCAGAAGCAGCACCACCACCACAACGCCAATCAGGATCAGCTTGCGGCGCGATGATCCCTCTTTCGTCTGATTATCCCCGTCATCCTGTGCGACGACATGTCCGTCTTCAGCTGCCTTGCCTTCGTCCGCGGCCATCTGGTTCCCTCATCACTTTGATTGCAGCCCCTGATCCTGTCATTCCACGCATTGACCGAACGGGTCGGTCAATCCATGACACGAAGCTTGCCACACTTCAACCGCCATCACCGCTCCGGATGCATATTCACCACGTCGGATCGATGTTTTGGCGGCTACCTGCCCCCGGCTACGGACATTTCAGTCCGCCGGAATCCGGGTTGGGGGACAGTCCCTAAAGGGTGAAAGCCTGATTGCGCACCATGCGCGCATACAGTCCGTCATGCTGGATCAGGGCATCATGCGTACCGCATTCCACCGCCCTGCCCGCCGCCATCACCACCACAAGGTCGGCAGACCGGACGGTGGACAGTCGATGCGCCACGACGATGGTTGTCCGCCCATGGCGCAGGTGGGCAAGGGCCTGCTGGACAATGGCCTCGCTCTCGCTGTCCAGCGCGCTGGTGGCTTCATCAAGCAGCAGCACGCGGGGATTGCGCAGCAGGGCGCGTGCAAGTGCCACACGCTGCCGCTGACCGCCAGACAGGCGCTGCCCCCCCGGCCCGACCCGCGTATGGTAGCCCTGCGGCAGGGCCTGAATGAATTCATCTGCCGCCGCCGCACGCGCGGCGTCGCGCACCTGCGCATCCGTCGCCTGCGGGTTGCCCATGCGGATGTTGTCCACGACCGGCAGGTCAAACAGCAGCGTATCCTGACTGACATAGGCAATCGCATCGCGCAGTTCAGGCAGGATCAGGTGCCGCAGATCAACGCCATCAAGCGTGATGCGACCGCCCGATACGTCATGCAGGCGCGGGATCAGGGACAGCGCCGTCGACTTGCCCGCGCCCGATGGCCCGACCAGCGCCACGGTCAGACCCGGCCGGGCGATGAAATCCAGCCCGTCCAGCCCCATGCGCCCATCAGGATACTGAAAGGAAACCTGCTCGAAACACAGTTCGCCATGGCCTGCAGGCAGCCCGACCGCATCGGGCGCCTGCGCCACCGCCACGGGTTCGTCAATCACGTCAAAGACCCGTTGCAGGCCGCCAAGCCCTTCCTGCAGGGCGATGTTGAGGGTGCCCAGCGCACGCAGCGGACGGGCAGCCAGAAGCAGGGCCGCGACAAAACCGGAAAAATCACCAAGCGTCGCGCCGCCCTGCGTCGCCCGCCAGCCCGCGAAGCCCAGAACGGCGGCCACGGCGATACCGCCCAGTACCTCCAGCATCGGATCAACACGGGCGCGTCCCCGCGCAATGCGCAGCAGACGGTCATGCAGCACGTCCAGAACGTTATCCGCACGCGCCTGCTCGGCCTGTTCCAGACGATAGACACGGATGGTGCGCGACTGGTTGAAGCTTTCCGCCAGCATGGCGCTGGTCTCGCCTATCTGCTCATGCACCCCGCCGGATTCCCGTCGCAGCCGCTTGCCCAGCTTACGCACCGGCATGGCGGCGATCGGATACAGCACGGCGGCGATCAGGCTCAGTTCCCAGTCCATATACAGCATGGAGGCAATCAACCCCACCACCGTAACACCGTCGCCCAGGGCGTTGGTGGCACGGATCATCGCCTCCCGAATCGAGACGGCATCGGTGGTGAACCGCGCGGCGATCTGGGCCGGGGCCTCGGTTTCGATACGGGAAATATCGGCATGGACCAGATGGTGGAACATCCGCCCCTGCAGGCCACGAATGACGATCAGCACCAGCGACTGCACCGCGATGGACTGCCCGTACTGGGAGATGGCCTTCGCCACCGTAATCACCACGACCAGAAGCGGCACCTGATAAAGTATGCGCGGATCATGGGCTGCGAACATGTCCAGCGCGCGCTGGATCACCAGCGGATAAAGCGCGCTGAATATGGCCATGAGCGCGGTCATGACCATAACCCCCAGTATGCGCAACTTGTGACCGGCCAGTTCATCGCGCCACAGCCGCCGCATGAGACGACGCGACGGCACCGTCTCGGCCTGCGGGGCCTGTCGGTCTGGTCCGGGCGTTGGAATTACGTTCATTCGTCGGCCTATAACGGCAAGCCTGTGCAAAACAAAGTGCCGCGACATACGGTTACAAATTATGTCCGACCTGCCGCAGGACGTCATGCATATGCCGCAGGCAGGCGGCATGATCCGCAACGCACCCGTTATCCAGCCACCACTGGCGCATTTCCGCCAGCGCCCGCCCCACCCCCACGCCGGGCGCGTAGCATGCCGCCACAAGATCACGTCCGGTCAGGGGAAAGACCGGACGTGGCATTTTTTCCAGCCGGTGGCGCAGCGCATCCCACTGCATGTCGGGCTGCCCGATCCGGTCGGCCTGACACAGCCATGTGCGCCACAGCAGGTCACGCAGGGCATGGTCGGCCAGCAGGCGGGCAAGCGTGCCCGCATCCATGCCGGGCAGCGGCACGGCATCCCCGCGTGTCTGCGCCAGCGCCGTCCCATCGGCACGTGACAGTTTCAGCCGCCGGGCCACGGCGCGCACATCGCCTGCTACAAGGGCCGCAAGACGCAGCACCGCATCCGCTGGCGCGCCACAGGCCAGCAGCCTGCCCACGCGCACCATGTCGCAGCCTTCTGGCAGGACATGGTCCAGCACACCGCTGGCCTGCATCTGTTCCAGCGTTTCCATGACATTGGGGCCGACAAGGATACGCCGCAGTTCCGACCAGACACGCTCGACCGAAAGACGGTCGATCAGGGCAGCCAGATCGGTGATGGCCGCCATGGCCGCCGCGTCCGGCCTGCCCCGGCCATAACGGGCCTGAAAGCGGAAAAAGCGCAGGATACGCAGGGCGTCCTCGGTAATGCGCTGGCGGGCGTCGCCTACAAACCGCACACATCCCGCCGCAAGGTCGGCCTGACCATTGAAAGCGTCATGCACCACACCTGCCCGGTCGCATGACATGGCGTTGATGGTGAAATCGCGTCGTGCCGCGTCCTCGCGCCAGTCATGGGTCCATGCAACGGTGGCGTGGCGACCGTCGGTTTCCTCATCGCGGCGCAGGGTCGTGATCTCGAACGGACGGCCATCCAGAACCGCCGTCACCGTTCCGTGGGCAAGGCCCGTCGGCACCACCTTGATCCCGGCATGGCCAAGGCGTTCCATCACCTCCTCCGGCGTGTGGGGGGAAGCCAGATCCATGTCCGTCACCGTCCGTCCGCACAGAAGATCGCGCACAGCCCCACCCACCAGCCGCGCATCGGGCACGATGGCCCATAGCGTATCCAGTTGCCGCGCCACATCGGGCATATCGCGACCCAGGCGGACAAGCGGGCTATCTACCGTCATGAACAGCCTTCAGCCGGCATGGCCGACAGGGGGAAGAAGACATTCTGGCTCCATACCCCCAGACAGGGCACGCCCCGGTGATGTCCTGCCACCGCCAGCGCCGCCAGTTCGTAATAGACGGGACGGGCGATGCGGGCTTCAACAGGCAATGCCCCGTCCCCGTCACGCACATGGATGTAGGGTACCGGCCCGGTGCCGCAGCTTTCGCACGGCACGTCCCAGTCGCAGCGAATCGGATGTGACGGCCCGGCACAGATCACCTGATCGACATTGGTGCGAAACGACAGCACCTGCCCGCGCCCGCAGCCATGCCATTCCAGTTCGGTTGCGACGAAGGGTGCGTCCTCCACCTCTATCGTGCCCTGTTCCACCGGTGTCTGTAACCGGTAGCCGCCCTGCGCATCGCGGCGCAGGGTGGATGCGAACAGGCACACCATCGGTTTGCGGCGGATCGGGCTGCCCCGGTACAGCCATGTCCCGTCCCGCTGGATCAGAAAAGGCAGCGCGCCACATGTGGTCGCCGACTGCAGGTTTGGATGCGGCTGGATCTCTCCAGCCTCGAAATCGTCCATCAATTGCGTTAACCCGACACTATGGAAGCTGCTTGACTTGATATAGGGATCAACACCGGCTTGATGAAACCCCCGGACCTGTCAGACTGTTGGAATGATGACCATGGATGATAATTCGCCCCTCCATGCAGCGCCGCAGGCGGGCATGACATTTTCCACTGCCCTGACCGGCGAACAGATCGCCGCGCAGGCCGAAGCCATGGCCGGCCGCCTCAAGCAGGCGCGTACGGAACTGGGCCGTGTCATCCTTGGTCAGGACCGGGTGATCGAGCTTGTGCTGACCAGCATCCTTGCGGGTGGCCATGCGCTGCTGGTCGGTGCGCCGGGACTGGGCAAGACGCTGCTGGTCACGACGCTGGGCCGTGTGATGGGCATGGATGCGCGACGCGTGCAGTTCACGCCCGACCTCATGCCGTCGGATATTCTGGGCAGCGAAATCCTTGATGAGGATGAAAGCGGCCGCCGCAGCTTCCGTTTCGTGGCGGGGCCGGTGTTCTGCCAGTTGCTCATGGCTGATGAAATCAACCGCGCCAGCCCCCGTACCCAGTCCGCCCTGCTGCAGGCGATGCAGGAGCGCGAGGTCGCGATCGCCGGGACCAACCACCTGCTGCCGCGCCCCTTCCATGTGCTGGCGACCCAGAACCCGATCGAGCAGGAAGGCACCTACCCCCTGCCCGAAGCCCAGCTTGACCGTTTCATGATGCAGGTCACGCTCGATTTCCCGGACATTCAGGCCGAACGCGCCATGCTGCTGGCCACTACGGGCACCACCACCGCCACCGCCAGTCCGGTACTGGGTGCAGCCGACGTGCTGCACGCGCAGGGGCTGGTCCGCGCCCTGCCGGTGGGCGAACAGGTCGTGGATGCGATCGTGCGCCTTGTCCGCTCCGCCCGCCCCGAAACCACCGATGATCCCGTGATACGCGAAGCCGTGGCATGGGGGCCCGGCCCCCGCGCCGCACAGGCCCTGATGCTGGCCACCCGTGCGCGCGCCCTGCTGGACGGGCGGCTTTCCCCCACCATTGCGGATGTGGCGGCGCTGGCGCATCCCATCCTTGTCCACCGCATGGCCCTGTCCTTTACCGCGCGGGCGGAAAATACCAGCCTGTCGGGACTGGTCGATACGCTGGTCGGGCGGATCGGCTGACCTTGCCTGCTCCCCTGTCCTTCCTCTCACGCCTGTCACGTCGCGCCCGGCAGGTTACCGGACGGCCCGCGCCAGCGCCGGATGCGACGGGCGGGACGTTCCTGCCCCGCAATGCGGTGTCCGCCACGGCGCTGGCCGATTCACTGGCCAGCAGGCTGCCCGCGCTGATCGTGACCGCCCGCCGCATTGCGGAAAATACCGGTCAGGGCGCCCATCCGCGCCGCAAGGCCGGACAGGGGGACGAATTCTGGCAGTACCGGCCCGCAGCACCCGGTGAACCCAGCACCCACATCGACTGGCGGCAGTCCGCGCGGGGCGACAGGGCTTTCGTGCGTGAGCGTGAGGCCCAGACCCCGCACACCATCTGCCTGTGGTGCGATAACAGCGCCTCCATGCGGTGGCATTCGGATGACGCGCTGCCACTCAAGGCCGAAAGCGCCTTCGTTCTGGCGCTGGCCAGCGCCGCCATGCTGCTGCGACGGGGCGAACATATCCGGCTGCTCGATACGGGTGGCGGGCCGCCCCTGCGGCTGCAGGGACGGCATGCACTGGAACAGATGGCGCATGGCCTGATCGCATCCCTCCGCCGGGCGGCGGATGAGGCCACCCTGCCGCAGCCTGCCGCAATCCCCACGCGCAGCCGCGTGCTGCTGTTTGGCGACGGGCTGTATCCCCCGGCCCTGTTCACGACATTCCTGCGCGCGCTGACCGCCCGGCAGGCAATTGGCACACTGGTGGAAATCATCGACCCGGCGGAGACGACCCTGCCCTATGAAGGCCATGTCCGCTTTACCGGACTGGAGGAGGAATCGGCCCTGCTGCTGACCGGCGGCCCGGAACTGCGCCAGGGTTATGCAGCGGTATGGAAACGTCATCAGGAACGGCTGCGCGGCCTGTGTCAGGCGGCGGGCAGCCTGCCGGTGCCCTATATGACCGACCAGCCGCCTGAAAAGGCGCTGCTGGCGCTGCACGCGCTGCTGGGCATGGGGGGCAACAGGCCATGATCCTGCTTGCGCCGTGGATGTTGCTGGGCCTTGTCGCCCTGCCTGTAGTGTGGTGGCTGCTGCATGCGCTGCCACCCGCGCCCAGATCCCAGTCCTTTCCGCCCGTCCGGCTGCTGGCGCAGCTTGATTCATCGCCGCCGGATGCGACCTCCGCCCCGTTATGGCGGCTTCTGTTGCGCTGTCTTGCGGTGCTGCTGCTGATTCTTGGGCTGGCTCAGCCCATCTTTCCGCGCGGACAGACCGGCATGGCGGATGCAGACTGCCTGATCGTGCTCGATAACGGCTGGGCTGCAGCCTCCACATGGCCGCAGCGTCTCCGCGCGCTGGATGGCATGCTCGATCATCTGGCCCGTACCGGGCACACTGTTCGCCTGCTGCTGACCGCGCGCAGCGATGCGCTTGATACGCCCGCCGTGCAACCCGCCCGGCAGGCCGCCGTGCTGCGCGGGATCATTGATCCCATGCTGCCGCGTTCATGGCCAGTGGACCGCGTGGCCGCGACACACGCACTGGAACAGCTTGCGCAGCAGAACTGGCATGGTCCCGTCCTGTATATCGCCGATGGACTGGCGACTTCCGCCGATGCCGGTTTCGCCACCGCACTTTCGCGGATTGGTCCGGTGCATGAAATGCAGCTACCGAATTCGGACATCACGCTGCTGGCGCCATCCGGCGGGGACAGCAGCCTTGCCACCCGCATCCGCGCCGTGCCGCGCGCCTTCCCGCGCAACTGGCAGCTTCGCCTTGAAACCCCGACCGGCGGCACGCTCGGGCTGCTGCCCGTCAGCATGCCAGCGGGCGCGGACCATGTGGATGTAAAGCCCGACCTGCCCGCCGAAATGCGCGGCAAGATCGATCATCTTTCGCTGGACGGCGTGGCAGGGCCTGCGGGCATCCGCCTGCTGGATGAGCGCGAACGCCAGCGCCCGGTGGGGCTGATCGCCAGTTCCGCTTCGGATACGCCGCTCATGGGCAGCCTGTTCTATCTTCGCCGCGCATTGCAGCCGAGTGCCGAACTGCGTGAAGGCGATCTGGATACCCTACTTTCACGCCCGCTATCGGTCATCATCGCGCCCGATGGCACGCTGGGCAATCCCGACAGCCGCAGGAAAGTTGAAGCATGGGTGCGCGCGGGTGGCACGCTGATCCGCTTTGCCGGACCGCTGCTGATTCAGGGAACGGATACGCCCGACCACGCCCCTTCAGGTCCGGATGCGCTGCTGCCGGTGCCGCTTATGGGCGGCGAACGCGTGCTGGGCGGCACCATGTCATGGAGCAGACCGGAAGCCCTTGCGCCCTTCCCGGCGTCGTCCCCGTTTCATGACCTTGATATTCCCGCCGATGTCACCGTCTCGCGTCAGGTTCTGGCACAGCCTTCCACCGATCTGGACAGCCATAGCTGGGCGCGGCTGACGGATGGCACGCCACTCGTTACCCATGCCGCGCTGGGGGCGGGACAGGTCGTGCTGTTCCACGTCACCAGCACGGCGGAATGGTCGAACCTGCCGCTGTCGGGCCTGTTCGTTGGTATGCTGCAACACCTGATCGATCAGGCTTCAGGTATCGAAACCCCGGCGGGGGCAACGCTGCTTGCCCCCTATATGGTGCTGGATGGTGATGGTGCGCTGGTTTCCCCGCCCGCGGGCGTACAGGCGGTGCGGGCCGACGCGTTTGGCCGGACCGCACCCTCCCCCGAGCATCCGCCCGGACTTTACGGGCCACGCAACAGCCGCCGCGCGCTCAATCCCGGCGACATGGCCCCACCCATGGTGGCCGAAAAACCCATCGGAACCGTATCCGACCTGCGCGGACAGGTGCCCGACATCGCCATCGGGCCGCTACTTATGGTGCTGGCGACCGTGCTGCTGCTGATTGACGGGGCCATCACGATACACCAGCGCGGGCGCAGGCTGGCACGGCGGTCCATGGCGGCATTGCTGCTGGGGGGCTGCATGCTGCACGGACCGGCGCATGCGGCGGATATTCCGCCCGATGTGCCCGCCGCCGCGCTGGAAACCCGGCTGGCCTATATCACGACAGGCGACAGCGAGATCGATACCGTGTCCAGAGAGGGGCTTCAGGGCCTGTCCGACTACGTCAACGCCCGCACTTCCGCTGTGCTGGGCCACCCGGACGGCGTGGTGCCGGAACATGATGACCTGTCTTACTATCCGCTGATCTACTGGCCCGTCACGGCCAGTGCCAGCACCACGCCCGCGCGCACGGCAGCACTGAATACCTACATGCGCCATGGCGGCATCCTGATGATCGATACGCAGGGTCAGGACCCGGCCACGGCACCGGACAACGCCAGCGGCTTTACCGGTTCGGCCCCCGGCACGGCGGCAGCACTGCGCCGGATGACGGCGGGTCTGGACGTGCCGCCGCTCATGCGCCTCGACAGTCATCATGTGCTGGCCCACACCTTCTACCTGCTGCACGACTTCCCCGGGCGCTACGATGGCATGCCCGTATGGGTGGCGCAGGAAGGCGACAGCACCAATGATGGCGTCAGTCCCGTCATTATCGGCAGCAATGACTGGGCGCATGCCTGGGCCGTGGATGAAGGCGGCAACAACCCCTACGCCCCGGTGCCAGATGGGGCCAGCCAGCGGGTCATGGCCTACCGGTTCGGGGTCAATGCCGTCATTTACGCGCTGACGGGTAACTACAAGGCCGATCAGGTACATGTGCCCGCGCTGCTGAAACGGCTGGGGGAATGATGGGAATGCCCGATCTGTCCCGCCATATGATGACTTTCAGCCCGCTGGTGGCGCCGTGGTGTCTTGATCTGCTGCTGGTGGCGGTCATGCTGCTGGCCGCTGCCGGCATGATACGCCGCGTGCGCGGCAGTATATGGCGGCTGCTGGCGGCCTTTGCCGTCATCACGTGGCTGTATAATCCCCAGCGCATCACGGAAACATGGCATCCGCTGCCGGAAACCGCACTGATCGTCGTGGACCAGTCGGCATCCATGTCCGAACGCGGGCGTGGCGACATGGCCCGCAACACGGCCGAGCGCGTGCAGGCCGAAATGAACCGCGTGCCGGGACTGGTGCCCCGTATCGTAACCCTGCGGGAAGCACAGCATGGCGGCACGCGCCTGTTCGGGGCATTGCAGCAGGCGGCGGCGGACATCCCGCCCTCCCGCCTTGCGGGTGCCGTGCTGATTACGGATGGCGAGGATCATGATGTCCCTGCCAGCCTGCCCGACACGCTCAACCCCGATGACGGGCATGGCCACCGCACGGTCCTGCCGCTGCATGTGCTGCTGACCGCGAAGGGCGAGGAAACCGACCGTCACCTGCGCGTGCTGCAGGCCCCGCCTTTCGCCATTGTAGGCAAGGACGTGACCATCCGCGTCGAGATTGACGATCAGGGCGCCAGTCCCACCCCCGGCGCGACCACGCAGCTTACGCTGACGCAGGGGGACGGCACGACATTCTCCCGCCCCGTACGGATCGGCCAGCCACAGGACATCACCCTGCCTGTTACCCATCCGGGTGAAATGCTGGTGGGCCTGTCCGCCCCCGAACTGCCCGGCGAGGTCTCGACACGCAACAACCATGATGTCATCCGCATCAATGGCGTGCGCGACCGGCTGCGCGTCCTGCTGGTATCGGGCACCCCGAATCAGGGGGAACGGGTATGGCGGCGACTGCTGAAGGCCGACCCTTCGGTCGATCTGGTGCATTTCACCATCCTGCGGCCGCCTGACCGCGATGATGGGACGCCGCTGTCCGATCTGGCGCTGATCGCCTTCCCGGTGGAAGAACTGTTCCAGCAGAAGATCGACCAGTTTGACCTCATCATTCTTGACGGGTTTGAAAACCGGGGCATCCTGCCCGAAGCCTATCTGCGCAATATCGTCCGGCACATCCGCGCCGGTGGCGGGCTGCTGCTGATTGGCGGGCCGGAATTCCTGACCCCCGGTTCGCTACAGAACACCCCCCTGTCCGATATCCTGCCCGCCCATGTCGCACCCGACGAGGGCATGACCGTACGCCGTTTCCGGCCCGACCTGACCGAAACCGGCATGCGCCATCCCGTAACATCCGGCCTGCCCGGCGCCCCCGAACATGCCGAGACGCAGCCGGGATGGGGACCATGGTACCGCAGCCTGCGCACGGATTCCGCCAGTGGCGAAGTCCTTATGACCGGGCCGGACCGGCAGCCCCTGCTGGTGCTGGATCATGCGGGCAAGGGGCGTGTCGCGTTCCTGCTGTCCGATCAGGCATGGCTGTGGTCGCACGGCGAAGGGGGTGGTGGCCCGCAGTCGGAACTGCTGCGTCGGATTTCCCACTGGCTGATGAAGGAACCGGAACTGGAGGAAAACCAGCTTGAAGCTGGCATATCCGCAGGCCAGATGACCATTACCCGGCGTTCGATCACCTCCGGCCCGCCGCCGGTCGTCCATGTCACGGCCCCCGATGGCAGGACACAGTCCATCACACTGGAACCTGCGGGCACCACGGGTCTGGCGCGTGCCCGCCTGCCCGCGCAGCAGGACGGGATTTGGACCGTTCGTGATGATGCGGGCCATGAGGCCTTCGCCGCGCCACGCACGGAAGATCCGGTCGAGTTCGCCGACCTGCGGGCCACGGCCTCCATCCTTGCCCCCATGGCGGCGGCAACGGGCGGGGGTGTACACTGGCTGGGCGATAATGCGGATCAGCCGTCGCTGCCACAGATGGTAATGGTCGGCGGGAAAGTTACATCAAGCGCCGATCGCTTCGCCTTTCCCGCGCGCAATGCGCACAGCATATCGGGCCAGCAGGCCCGTACCATCCTGCCCGCATGGGCCGTGGGGCTGTTCGTTATCGCCATGCTGCTTCTGGCATGGTGGCGGGAAAGCCGTTCATGACGGAAAGATGATTACATATCGCATCCGCCATCATTTTGCGCTAATGAGCAATTCTGTCTGGTTCCGTGCGGGAACACCGCGCGGCGGCCCAGACGCTCACTCTCGGGACAGGACATGATTTCCAGATCCGGTATATATCTTCTTGTCGCCGCCCTGTTTGCGGGCCTGCCCGTGCTGCACATGCCGCTTCACGCCGCTTACGCACAGGATGCCGACGACGCGGAAGCCGAGGCCGAAGCCGCTGACGCGGCCAAGAAATCCGAAGCCCGACGCGCCGCGAAAGCCGCCGCCCCGCCCGCGGCGCTGCCCGGTGCTGAATCGCGTGAGGAAGAACACGGCCACGCCAATTCGGACATGAACCCGACGGATGCGCTGTTCGACGCCATCAACCGTGGCAGTCTGGGTGCTGCCAAGGAAGCCCTGAACCGGGGCGCGGACATGACCGGCCATAACGTGCTGGGGCAGACGCCGCTGGATATGTCGATCGATCTGAACCGCAATGACATCACCTTCCTGCTGCTGTCCATGCGTACCTTCTCGGATTCCGACCCCCGTTTTACGGACAGCAATGATGCAGGGGGGGAAGACGATGGGCCGCCCCTGACCATGCCCCGCCATGCGCCCACCACGGTGGACCGCCGCTACGATGCATCAGGCGGACATGCCCAGCCTTCCATCGGATTCTTGGGTTTTGGTGGCAGCTAGTACGTCTGCCCCTCCGTTCAGGGTAATAACGTAACGGGCGCATGTGGCGCGCCACATGGCAGGGCACAACGGTCTTGTGGGCATAAAGCCCGGTCCGCCAGGAAAAGGTTTGCCCGATACGGCGGCTCCCTGCCCCTTATCAGGCCGAAGGGTTATCCAGACTGGCCTCAATCGTGGTGATTTCGTGCATGATTTCGTCAGGCGTGCGCGTGGCGTTACGCCGGGTATGGGTCAAAAGGATGAATTCGACCGTCATCGGACGCGGTGACTGGCGCTGACTGCTGACCCGGTAACGCTTGTAGCTACGGGTAAACACCTGAACATCACCCCGCTCACAATTGGCGCGGAGCATGTCGGTCAGGGGAATGAAGCCGTCCGTGCTGTAACTGGTGGCAATCCAGCGGGTATCGAGTGTGCGCAGAAGCTGTCGATACGCATCCAGCGCCTGCCCCCGGTAGTTGTAGGGACTGCGCCGTGCTGTCCGCCAGTCCTGCCTGATCCCTGCCTTGTTCCGTCCCGTGATCTTGGGGGCAAGTTCCGGCTGGTCCCATAAGGCTATGGTATTGAGCACATGGTAATTCGCGCCATAAGGGTGCTGGTTATAGGGCGGGTCCACATACGCGATCGCCGCATCCGCCACCTGCCCGCGCAGTTCTGCGGCCAGCGCCTGCGCATCCATGCGCAGCACGCGGTTATCGCGCCCGTTATCCATGAAACAGGCCGGGCGCAGGCACAGATCAGCGGCGATACGATACAGTGCGGTACCCGTCCGGCCACCCCAGCCATGGTGGAATCCCTTGAACAGTCCGCTGGTATTACTGTTGTAACTGGCACTGTACAATAACGGAGCCAGCAGGCAGGCTTTCTGTCCGGCATCCAGCAGTCCCGCATGGTCCCATTGCGCGATCTGGTTACGGATCGCGTCAATGCGCATGCCGTTCTTGCGCATGTAGAACATCCTGTCGCGCGCCGTATCGTAATGCACGTCGTCATCAGGACATAAATGCCGTGTTACCCACCCTTCCGTTGCAGGCAGGGCATTAAGTTCGGCAATAACATCAGCATAATCGCGGCCACCATGAAAGCGGGGGGCTGACTGCATGCCGATATGGCAGAGATTCAGGTATTCGCTATAGGGTTCCCAGTCATTGGTCAGGACACGGAACCCAAGGCTTTTAGCCAGACGGGAGACAACACCCGTACCCGCAAACAGGTCCACAAAATCCGCCTGCTGCGGTATTTCCCCGGTTGCGGCGATAGCCTGCGCGATCAGACCCAGCAGTTTACGCTTGTTGCCGATATAGGGGATGATCTGGCTGAACAGGTAATCATCCGTCACAAGGGCGGAATGCCGCGCCGCGTTCCATTCGGCGGGCGACACGGTCATGCCATGTTCCCCTGTAACATCGTGGCCACGGGTCGCCACCCCTGTTCAGGATGCGACGGCAGCCTGCTCCGCCCGGATTTCGCCCCGCAATTCGTCAAGCTGTACCAGTTCGCCTTCACGCTCGAAATACCAGAAGGTCCATCCATTGCATGACGGCGCATTCGTCAACGTCGCACCCATTTTATGGATCGAACCCCGGTTATGCCCGCTGACCAGCGTGCCATCGGGCGAGACCGTGGCCCGCACCCGCTTCTGCCGGTCCATAAGCACGGTACCCGCCGGCACCATACCGCGTTCAACCAGCAGGCCAAAGGGCACGCGCGGACTTTCACGCCGCGCAGGCGTGGTCAGGACACTGTCCAGCGGCACGGGTTTTTCACGCCGCGCACGACCGATGGCGGCTTCAGCATAGTCGGGATGCCGTTCGATCCCGATAAAGCGCCGCCGCAGCCTGCGCGCCATGGCCGTGGTGGTGCCCGTGCCGGTAAAGGGGTCAAGCACCACATCATCCACATTGGTCGAGGCGACCAGCACGCGATGCAGCAGGCTTTCGGGCTTCTGGGTCGGATGCAGCTTCAGCCCATGTTCATTGCGCAGCCGTTCCCCCCCCGTGCACAGCGGCAGGTACCAGTCCGAACGCATCTGCACATCATCATTCAGCGCCTTCATGGCCTGATAATTGAATCGGTAACGGCTGTCGGGACCACGCGCGGCCCAGATCAGCGTTTCATGCGCATTGGTAAAGCGCCGGCCACGGAAATTGGGCATGGGATTGGATTTACGCCAGATCACGTCATTGAGGATCCAGAATCCCAGATCCTGCAAAATCGCGCCGATGCGGAAAATGTTATGGTACGACCCGATCACCCATATCGTGCCATCCTTGCGCAGCACGCGCCGGGCTTCGGTCAGCCACGCGCGGGTGAAGGCATCATACGCCTGCAGGTCGGTAAACTTGTCCCAGTCGTCATCCACGCCATCGACCACGCTATCGTCGGGACGGCGCAGTTCGCCACGCAACTGAAGGTTATAGGGCGGATCAGCGAACACGCAGTCGATCGAACCGGCCGGAAGCGTCTGCATCATCTCGACACAGTCCCCCCGCAGCACCTGATCCAGGGGCAATTCCATCATAACCGCACCGCTCATGAATTGTTCAGCATGATGGCTGCTCCGCGCTAGGGTGTGAAAAAGGGGAAACGGATGCCTGCACGATGCGGCGCACCGTACCGAACGCCGCACGGTGATGCGGGCTGACGCCATCGGCCATCAGGGCCGCGCGATGGATGGCCGTGCCATAGCCCGCGTTGCAGTCCCAGCCATAGCTGGGCCAGCGCCGTGCAAGCCGTGTCATCAACCGGTCACGAACAACCTTGGCCACGACGGACGCGGCCGAGATGGACAGGCTGATCGCATCCCCGCCCACGACGCATTGCGCCGGACACCCGAAGGCGGGCGCGGCGTTTCCATCGACCAGCACCAGTTCTGGCTGGCGCGGCAGGCGCAAGACGGCACGCTGCATGGCGATCCATGAAGCGCGCAGGATGTTATGCTGTTCGATTTCGGCGACAGAAGCGGCCCCCACCCCGATCAGGGCGTCGGGCGTGGCATGGAGGATATCGTATAGCTTCTGCCGCATGGCGGGCCGGAGCTTTTTTGAATCGTCAAGCCGCTCGGCCAGCACGTCGGGAACACCGGAGGAGAATATTACCGCCGCCGCGACAACGGGGCCGGCCAGCGGGCCGCGACCGACCTCGTCCACCCCGGCGACCAGCCCCCCATGCGCATCCTCAAGCGTGTAATCCGGCATCCATTCCTTCCCGCCCGAATGCGAATCGGACTGTAAGTGCCCGATTCGCATCCGATTTCCGTTCTGAAAGGATGGAAACCATTTTTATGTGGGGTTGCGCAAGATGCTGTGGACTCATCGAGTCCCTTAAAATGAAAAAAAACGACTCGGGGCGGTTTCAGCCCTTGCGACGGGGGAAGAAAAGAAAGCCCAGAACGGTACCGACAGCCGCCGCGATACCCAGCGAAAACAGCGGACGCTCCCGCACGAAGGTCACGGCGCGTTCCACGCGGCCTTCATTTTCTTCGTACAGGTCGGCAAATTCCTGCCGGGCCATGCCCGCGAGCTGATCGACCTTGCCTTCGGCCTGAAGCCCCATATCGCCCGTCAGGCCGCCTGCGGCATCCTTCAGCCGACCGACACCTTCTTCCACAACGCCCGAAGCCTTGGTTTCGACAGTATTCGGTTTGTCTTCCGACATAATTTACACTCCAATAAATGGCCCGGCCCAATAACAGCACAGGTGGGCAACATCGACGTATAACGCAGCAATGGCGCATACGGTTCCGTACCGGCTATCATGCATCATCATGCCCCCCTTGACGACCGCCTCCTCCACATTCCCCCCACCGCCCCCGAACATGGCGCCGCCGCTGTCCACTACCCGCAAGCGCCTCATGGCGCTGATCGTGGCCAGCCTCATGATGATGGAACAGCTTGACGGCACGGCCCTGATCACCGCGCTGCCCGCCATGGCGGGCGACTTCCACGTCGATATTCCCCAGACCAGCATCGCGCTGACGCTGTACATGCTTGGTCTTGCAGCCCTCATTCCCGCATCGGGCCATATGGCGGAACGCTTTGGCAGCCGGGCCACGCTACGCTGCGCCATCATGCTGTTCCTGTCCGGATCGCTGCTGTGCGCATGGGCGTCCAGCCTGCCGGTACTGGCGCTGGCGCGGCTGGTGCAGGGGGCGGGTGGTGCGATGATGGTGCCGGTGGGGCGGCTTGTGATCCTGCGCAGCGTGCCGAAATCGGAACTGCTGTCGGTCATGGCATGGGTCATGCTGCCCGCGACCATCGGCCCCATGTCCGGCCCCGTTCTGGGCGGTTTCCTGACCACGTACCTGTCATGGCGATGGATCTTCTACATCAACATTCCACTGGGGCTGGTGGCGATCGCCCTTACGGGACGGTTCATTCCCCATTTTCGCGCCAGTGCGCCACCGCCCTTTGACCTGCGGGGAAATATCCTGTCCAGCACCGCGCTGGCGGGGCTGATATTTGGCATGGAAATGCTGACCCGCCCGGGCTTTCCGCGCCCGCTGGCCGTTGGCCTGCTGCTGCTGGCGCCTGTTGGCGGGGTGGCGTATGTGCGCCATGCGCGGGACATGACCCATCCGGTGCTTGACCTGATCCTGCTGCGGGTTTCCACTTTCCGCGTTTCGGTCATTGCGGGGGGACTGACGCGCATCGCGACGGCAGGGGTCATCTTCCTTATCCCTTCCCTGCTCCAGACACGTTTTGGCATCAGCGCGGCGCAAAGCGGGCTGATCACCTTCATCGCGCCGGTTGGCGCGCTGGCCATGCGCTTTGCCGCGCCGGGCATCTATCGGGGGCGCGGGTTCCGCACGGTCATGTGCGCGACCAGCCTTGTACTACCGTGCATCTGCCTGCTGCTTGCCCTGTTCCGGCCCGGTGCGCCACTGGTCTGGCTGCTGGTCCTGCTGGGCCTGAACGGCGTGGGGCAGACCCTTCTTTACACGGGTTACAACACCGTGGCCTATGCCGACATGGCGCCCGCGCGGATGAGTGCCGCGACCAGCCTGTATGCCACCTGCCAGCAGGTGATGCTGACGCTGGGCATATGCGTCGCCGCGGGCTGCCTGGCCTTCGGTCAGGTGGCGCTGCCTGTGCGGTGGCAGGCAGCGGATTACAGCCTTACATTCGTGGTGTGTGGCGTGATTGCGATAATGGCGCTGCCCGTCCTGCTGCGGCTTTCAGCCAATGCGGGGGCTGCCGTAAGCGGTCATGACGGAACGGACGGAAAAAAGGACCGGCCTTGAAACATTAGGTGGTTTTTACATTCCGCCATGTCTTTATGATGTTACATTCAATAACTTCGTACACCTCACCCCCATGTTAACCTTCTGACAAAGTCGATCTGAAACCACAGTCCTCCACATGGCCCGGTTTGTTCAGACTGGACGCCCCCACGATAGCAGGCAGAAAACCGACCGCATGGCTACATCTTCCTCCTCGACCACTCCGCCGACGAACAGTACGCCCCCTGCGGACAGCACGCCCCCCGCGCCCCGGCCACGCCATGGCCGCCGGCTGATCTATCTGGCCGGCGGGGCGCTGGCGGTCGTCCTTGCCGTCGCATTCCTGCGCCCCCACACCACCACGACCAAACACGCACGCACGGGCGACCAGCCGGTTGCGGTCGCAACCGTGGGCAAGGGCGACATGCCCGTGATCCTGACGGAACTGGGCACGGTGGTGCCGATCACCAACGTGACGGTGCAGTCGCGTATTGATGGCTATCTCATGCAGGTCCTGTTCACCGAAGGGCAGCATGTGCACAAGGGCGACCTTCTGGCCCTGATCGATACCCGCCCGTATGAAGTCCTGCTGGCCCAGTATCAGGGCCAGCTTGAGCAGGATCAGGCCCAGCTTGCCGCCGCCCGCGTGGACAATGCCCGCTATCAGCGCCTGATCCGCCAGAACAGCGTCGCCGCGATGACGGCGAAAGACCAGCAGTACAAGGTCGAACAGCTTGAAGGCACCGTAAAGGCCGATCAGGCGCTTGTGGACAACGAAAAGCTGCAGATCACCTACTGCCACATCCTGGCCCCGGTGGATGGCCGTGTGGGCATCCGTCAGGTGGACATGGGCAATTACATCACGGCCGGCCAGACCAACGGGCTGGTGATCCTGACGCAGATGCAGCCGATCTCGGTCATCTTCACCCTGCCGGAAAATGACATCGGGCCGGTGGCCGCCCGCCTGCGCACGGGCACGCCGCTGCCCGTCGATGCGTGGGACAGCAGCAACCTTACCCATATCGCAACCGGGCAGGTCAGCGTGCTGGACAGCCAGATCGACACATCGACCGGTACGGTGCGCATGCGCGCCATCTTCCCCAATTCGCAGGAAGAGCTGTTCCCCAACCAGTTCGTCAATGCGCGCCTGCTGGTCAATACAGATCATGATGTGCTGCTGGTGCCGACCAATGCGTTGCAGACCGGCCCGAACGGCCAGTTCGTATATGTCGTGCGCGCCGACAGCACTGTGGAGGTCCGCAACGTCAAGGTCGGCCATGCCAGTGATTCCATGACCGTGGTGACGGACGGCGTGAAGGAAGGCGAGCGCGTCGTAACCGACGGGGTCGACCACCTGCGCGATGGCGTAAAAGTTTCCATCCCGCAGCCGGGCGATGCCACAGCCACACCGGCCACCGGCGCCCCGCAGGGGCAGAAGGGCTAGACGTGCGCGTATCCACGCCCATCCTCCCCCCGACTGAACGACTGCCCTGCCTGCCGCCGGAGATTGCCGCGTGAATCCGTCCCGCCTGTTTATCCGCCGCCCGGTCGCCACCACGCTGCTCATGCTGGCCATCCTGCTGGCGGGGCTGCTGGGTTACCATTTCCTGCCGGTTTCCGCGCTGCCGGAAGTTGAATACCCCACCATCACGGTCCAGACCTTCTATCCCGGCGCCAGCCCGGACGTGATGGCGACATCCGTTACCGCGCCGCTGGAAACGCAACTGGGCGAAATGTCGGGGCTTGAGCAGATGACCTCACGCTCCTCCGGCGGGGCGTCGGTCATTACGCTGCGCTTCGGTCTGGACATGACCATGGACATCGCGGAGCAGGAAGTGCAGGCCGCGATAAACGAGGCCAATTCCCTGCTGCCGACCGACCTGCCCGCGCCGCCGGTCTATGCCAAGGTCAATCCTGCCGATACGCCGGTCATGACGCTGGGCATTTCATCGCAGACCATGCCGCTGACCGAGGTCGAGGATTACGTCGATACGCGGCTTGCGGAAAAGATCAGCCAGATTTCGGGCGTGGGACTGGTCACGCTGTCGGGCGGGAACCGCAAGGCGCTGCGCGTGCGGGTCAACATTCCCAAGCTGACATCCTTCGGCGTCGATCTTGATACGCTGCGCACGACCATCGGCAATGTGAACGTCAATTCCCCCACCGGCACGTTCGACGGCCCCAAGCGTGCGACGACGCTGCGTATCGACGGGCAGATTTCGGGCGCGGAGCAGTTGCTCAATCAGGTCATCGCCTACCAGAACAACGGGCCGGTGCGCATCCGTGACGTGGCGAGCGTGGTGGTCGGGCCGGAGAATACCGAACTGGCCGCATGGGCGAACCGCACCCCTGCCCTCATCATGAACGTGCAGCGCCAGCCGGGTGCCAACGTGATCTCGGTGGTGGACAACATCAAATACGCCCTGCCGCGCCTGCAGCAGTCGCTGCCGCCGGGCATCACCATCACGCCGCTTACGGACCGGACCACGACCATCCGCGCATCGGTGGCGGATGTCGAATTCGAACTGGGGCTGGCGCTTGTGCTGGTGGTGGGCGTGATTTTCGTCTTCCTGCGCAACGTGCCCGCGACACTCATTCCCAGCCTGTCGGTGCCGCTGTCGCTGGTGGGCACGCTGGCGGTGATGTACCTGTTCGGCTTCTCCCTCGATAATCTCTCGCTCATGGCGCTCACCATTTCCACCGGCTTCGTGGTGGATGACGCCATCGTCATGATCGAGAACATCGCCCGCTACATCGAAATGGGTGACAGCCGCATGGAAGCGGCCCTGAAGGGGGCCGGCGAAATCGGGTTCACCATCATCTCGCTTACCGTCTCGCTCATCGCGGTGCTGATCCCGCTCCTGTTCATGGGCGATGTGGTGGGACGCCTGTTCCACGAATTCGCCATGACGCTGGCCGTCACCATCATCCTGTCCGCCGTGGTCTCGCTTACGCTGGTGCCCATGATGTGCGCGCGCCTGCTGCATGAACGCGCTGACAGACGGACCGAACCCGCATGGTCACAGGCGGTGGAACGCTGGACCACCAGCACCATCGCCGCCTACGGGCGGGCGCTGGACGTGGTGCTGCGCCACCAGCGGCTGACGCTGGCGGTATTTGCCGCGACACTGGCGCTGACCGGCGTGCTGGCGGTGGTCATACCCAAGGGCTTCTTTCCCGTGCAGGATACGGGCGTGATCCAGGGCATTTCGGTCATGGCGCAGTCCACGTCCTTCACCGCGATGAAACGCCACCAGCAGGAACTGGCCGAACGTATCCTCAGCGATCCCGATGTCAGCAGCCTGTCGTCCTTCGTCGGGGTGGACGGGCAGAACGTCACCCTCAATCAGGGGCGTTTCCTCATCAACCTCAAGCCCGAGGCCAGCCGCAGCGCCACCGCGCAGGAAGTCGCCACCCGCCTGCGCGCCGAAACGGCGGACATAGCCGGGGCGGAACTGTTCGTGCAGCCGGTGCAGGATCTCTCCCTTGATACGTCGGTCGCGGCGACCCAGTACCAGTTCCTGCTGGAAAACCCCGATTACAACCAGTTCACGACATGGGTACCCAAATTCATCGCCCGCCTTCAGCAGGAAAAGGCCCTGTCGGATGTCACCTCCGACCTGCAGGCCGAAGGGCTGGTGGCGCATGTCGATCTGGACCGGACCACGGGGGCGCGGTACTCCATCACGCCCCAGACCATTGACAACGTGCTGTATGACAGTTTTGGCCAGCGCCAGATCTCGACCATCTTCACGCAGTCCAACCAGTACCGCGTGATTCTGGAGGCCGATCCCGCCTTCCAGCAGGACATGGCGTCACTGGCGCAGATCTACCTGCCGGGCATCAGTGGCAATGCGGGGGAGAGCACCTCCGGCCCGACGCGCTCGCCCACATCGGGGCTGGTGCCGCTGGCGACCGTTACCCACGTAACGCAGGACACGGCCCCGCTACTGATTACCCATGTGGGGCAGTTCCCGGCCACCACGGTCTCGTTCAACGTGCGGCCGGGCTATGCGCTGGGTGATGCGACGGACGCGATCGAACGCGCGGCGAAGGACATCCACCTGCCATCGAGCTTCCAGACCTCGTTCCAGGGCACGGCGGCGGCATTCCGCAGTTCGCTTTCCAACGAGGCATGGCTGGTTCTGGCGGCACTGGTGGCGGTCTATATCGTTCTGGGCATCCTGTATGAAAGCTTCGTCCACCCCATCACCATCCTGTCCACCCTGCCCTCCGCCGGGATCGGGGCGCTGCTGGCGCTGTGGATTACGGGTTCGGGACTGGATGTCATGGGCATCATCGGGCTTGTGCTGCTGATCGGCATTGTCAAGAAAAACGCCATCATGATGATCGACTTCGCGCTGGAGGCCGAACGGGTTGAGGGCATGTCGTCCATCAATTCCATCCGTCATGCCGCCATGCTGCGTTTCCGTCCCATCCTCATGACCACGCTGGCCGCCATGCTGGGTGCGGTGCCGATGATGCTGGGCACCGGCACCGGGTCGGAACTGCGCCGCCCGCTGGGTATCGCCATTGTGGGCGGGCTGCTGGTCAGCCAGTTGCTGACGCTGTTCACGACGCCGGTGATCTACCTGCTTATGGACGGGATCAGCCAGAAACTGACGCGGCGCTTCGGCGGGGCCGGTAGCAATGACACTGATGGCCTGCCCGGACCGCAGGCCTCCGCATGAATCCCCTCTCCTTTTTCGTACGAAGGCCGGTTGCCACTGTCCTGCTGACGGTGGCGCTGCTGCTGGGGGGGGTGATCGGCTATCTTACGCTGCCGGTGGCGGACCTGCCCAATGTCGACTTTCCGGTCATACAGGTGCAGGCCCGGCAGGCTGGCGGCTCGCCGGAGGAAATCGCCAGTTCCGTCGCAGCCCCCCTGGAGCGGCATCTGGGTGCGATTGCCGACCTGACGGAAATGACATCGCAGTCATCGGCCAATCAGGCACGCATCACCCTGCAGTTCGCCCTGACCCGCGACATCAACGGCGCCGCGCGCGATGTGGAAGCCGCCCTGCAGGCCGCGCATGCCGACCTGCCGTCCTCGCTGCGGCAGAACCCGAGTTACTTCAAGGCCAACCCCAATGGCGCGCCGGTGATGATCCTGGCGCTGACATCACGCACGCGCACCGCCCCCCAGCTTTACGATCTGGCGTCCAATGTCCTGCAGCAGCATCTTTCGCAGATACAGGGCGTGGGCGAGGTCGAGATCGGGGGCAGTTCACTGCCTGCGGTGCGGGTGGAGATGAACCCGCTGGCGCTGTATAAATTCGGCATCGGGTTCGAGGATATCCGCGCGGCCCTCGCCTCGGCCAACGCGCATACGCCGAAAGGTTTTGTCGATCAGGGCGACAGCCGCTTCGTGCTGGCCACCAACGATCAGGTCCATAACGCGCAGGCCTATCGTGACCTGATCGTTGCCTATCATGACAGCCGCCCCGTGCGGCTGGCGGACGTGGCCTATGTGCGCGACAGCGTGGAAGACGTGCGCAATGCCGGTTACGTGGATGGCGGCCCGGCGGTTCTGGCCGTCATCTTCGCGCAGGCTGGCGCCAATATCATCAACACCAACGACCAGATCCGCGCCAAGCTGCCCATCCTGCGCGCCGCCCTGCCCCGTGATGTGGACCTGAGTGACCTTATGGACCGGTCCATCACCATCCGCGCCGCGCTGGCGGACACGCAGTTCACGCTGTTCCTGTCCGTGGCGCTTGTGGTGCTGGTTGTGCTGCTGTTCCTGCGCTCGCCACGCATCACCATCATTCCCGCAATCGTTGTGCCGACGTCCATCATCACCACCTTCGGCGCGATGAAGCTCATGGGCTACTCGCTCGATAACCTGTCGCTCATGGCGCTGACGGTCTCGACCGGCTTCGTGGTGGATGATGCGATCGTGGTGGTGGAAAACATAAGCCGCCACATGGAAGCGGGCATGGACCGCCTGCAGGCAACACTGCTGGGCACACGCGAAGTGGCGTTTACGGTGCTGTCCATCACCGTATCGCTGATTGCGGTGTTCCTGCCGATCCTGCTGCTGAGCGGCGTGGCGGGACGCCTGTTCCATGAATTCGCCATGACGATGTCGATCACCATCGTCATTTCCATGCTGCTGTCGCTTTCGCTTACCCCCATGATGACGGCCCGCCTGCTGCGCCAGCACGAAGCGGCCCCCAGCCCTACCGGCTTCGGACGCATCTGGCTGTGGCTGGAACAGGCGCTGGCGCATGCCCAGCAGGGCTATGCCCGGTCACTGGAATGGGCGATCACGCACCGGCGGCTGACCATCCTGTCCCTGCCGCTGACCATCGCCATCATGGTCGGGCTGTTCATCAAGATGCCCAAGGGCCTGTTCCCGGATTCCGATACCGGCATGCTGATGGGACATCTGCAGGGCGACCAGTCCATTTCGTTCCAGGCCATGCAGGGCAAGATCCAGACGGTCCAGCAGGCGATCATGGCGGACAGGGACGTATCGCGCGTCATGGGCTTCATGGGCGGTCGTGGCACGTCGAATCAGGCCAACCTGTTCGTGGTGCTGAAGGACAAATCCGAACGCTCCGACCCACCGGCGGTGACGATCGCCCGTATTTCCCGGCGGCTGCGCCATATGGTGGGGGCGCAGTTCTATGCCTCCGCCCCCGGACAGCTACGCATGGGCGGACGGCAGAGCAACGCGGCATACCAGTATTCGCTCCAGTCCGATTCCGCGCGCGACCTGTATGAATGGACACCACAACTGGTCACGATGCTGCAGAAGCATCATGAACTGACCGATATCTCATCGGATGTATTGCAGGGCGGTTCGGCGCTGGATGTGATGGTGGACCGCGATACGTCCAGCCGCCTCAACATCACGCCTCAGCTTGTTTCCAATACCCTGTATGATGCCTATGGCCAGCGTTCGGCCTCGGTCATCTACAATGCGCTGAACCAGTATCGCGTGGTGATGGAAGTCGAACCGCGCTTCTGGCAGGACCCGACCACGCTCAAGCAGGTCTGGGTCAGTGTCGCGGGCGGTTCGGCGGGCGGTGGCACACAGTCGAACACCATCCGGGTGCGCACCGACACCGGCACCACGGCATCGCAGCTAAGCGCCCAGTCCTTCCGCAATCAGGTCGCCAATACGCTGGCGGGTGGCAACAGCGCGTCCACGGGTTCCGCCGTCTCGACCAATTCCGAGGAAATGGTGCCGCTTACGCTGGTTTCTGTCATCAAGCCCACGCTGACCGCACTGAGCGTCAACCATTCGGGGCAGTCCGTCTCCAGCACGATCTCGTTCAATCTGGCCAATGGCGTATCACTCAGTCAGGCAGTGCAGATCATCAATGAGGAGACGGTGCGCCTGCACATGCCCGCCAACATTCAGGGCAGTTTCGCGGGGAATGCCGCCCAGTTCCAGAAATCGGTCAATAACGAACCGTTGCTGATCCTGGCGGCGCTGGCGGCGGTGTACATGACGCTGGGCATCCTGTATGAAAGCTATGTCCACCCGCTGACCATCCTGTCCACCCTGCCTTCGGCCGGGGTTGGCGCGCTGCTCGCACTTCAGGTCTTTGGGGAGGAATTTTCCCTTATCGCCATGATCGGGGTGATCCTGCTGATCGGCATCGTCAAGAAAAACGCGATCATGCTGGTGGACTTCGCCCTGACCGTCGAACGTGATGAGGGACATACCCCGCTGGACGCCATCCGCACCGCCTGCATGCTACGCTTCCGCCCGATCATGATGACCACCTTTGCCGCCGCCCTTGGGGCGCTGCCACTGATTTTCGGCCACGGCTACGGTTCCGAACTGCGTCGTCCGCTGGGTATTGCGATTGTGGGCGGGCTGCTCGTCAGTCAGGCGCTGACACTTTATACAACGCCGGTTGTCTATCTCTACCTCGACCATCTGGGGATAGTGTGCCGCACGCGTTTCAACCGGCTGTATGGGCGGCTGTCCCGACGCCATCGTCTTTCCCCCCAGCAGGATTCCTGAACCGGATGACTTTCTTTCCGCCATCCCCCGCGCAAGCCGGTATCCGTCCCTCCCGCACCCGTCGCGGGGCACGTCGTCTGGCGCTGGCCGCCTTGCCGCTGGTCGTGCTGACCGGCTGCATGGTGGGGCCGAAATACCATCGTCCCGCCGCGATCGTTTCCCCCCGTTTCAAGGAACTGCGCCCCGAAGCAGGATGGGAAATGGCACAGCCGCAGATGGCGGCGCTGCCCAAGCATGACTGGTGGACCATCTATAACGACCCGGTGCTGAACGGGCTGGAATCGCAGGTTGCGATTTCCAACCAGAACATCAAGCAGTACGAAGCCAGTTACCGTAACGCCCGCGCGATGATCGACAGTGTCCGCGCCCAGCTTTTCCCCACCATAAGCGGCAGTTTGGGCTTTAACCGCAACGGGCATGGCGCGGGATCGCTGTCATCATCGGGCAGCAATTACGCCAAGGCCGGCAGCACGTACAACACCTACGACATCGGACCGAGCGCAAGCTGGGATCTGGACCTGTGGGGCAAGATCCGCCGGCAGGTGCAGGAACAGGTTACGGCGGCACAGGCCAGCGCTGCCGATCTGGCCAATGCAACCCTGTCCTATCAGGCACAACTGGCCACGGCCTATTTCAACCTGCGCTATCAGGACAGCCTGACCGACCTGTTGCAACGTTATGTCCGTTTTAATGAACAGGCTCTCGAAATAACGCAGAACCAGTTCGATGCGGGTACGGCGGACCCGACGGCGGTGCTGCAGGCGCGCACCACGCTGGAACAGAACCGGGCATCGCTGGTGCAGGCTGGCATCAACCGCGCGCAGTACGAACATGCGATTGCGGTGCTGATCGGCAAGCCGCCTGCCGATGTCTCGATCGCGCCCGCCGAACTGTCGCGCACGGTGCCGCCCATCCCTGTCACGGTTCCCGCCGACCTGCTGCAACGCCGCCCGGACATAGCGTCCGCCGAACGCACCATGGAAGAATACAACGCCATGATTGGCGCGGACATGGCCGCATTCTTTCCCGACGTCACCATCAATGCCAGCTATTCACAAAGTGGCGGCGATCCCGTGACCTCCCTCATGCAGGCCATGAACCGTGTCTGGTCACTTGGCGCATCGGCGACGGAAGTGCTGTTTGAAGGCGGATCACGTACCGCCGCCGTGCATGAAGCCAATGCCCAGTATGACAGCGCGGTGGCCACATATCGCCAGACCGTGCTGACGGCGCTGCAGAACACGGAAGACCAGCTTTCCAACCTGCGCATCCTGTCGCAGCAGGCCATACAGCAGCAGAAGGCGCTGGATTTCGCCAACCGCACGGTCGAAGTCTCGCTTAACCAGTACCAGGCTGGCACCGAAATCTATACGACCGTCATCACCAACGAAAACTCGGCCCTGAGCGATGCCGAAACCCTGCTGGGTATCCAGCAGCAGCGCATGGTGGACAGTGTCAGTCTTGTGCAGGCCCTTGGCGGCGGCTGGGATGCGTCACGCCTGCCGAGCAAGAAATCGCTCCAGAAGGATAATCCCTTCCTCCCGGCCTTCATCCAGAAAGACACCAACCAGTAGGCATGAAAAAACCCCCTGCACCGGATGATGCAGGGGGTTTTCCGTTTCGGGCCAGCGGCTAGTTGTTGAATAGCGACTTGGCTGAAAACAGGATGATGAGCGCCACGATCACAAATGCCAGAATGGCGATAAAGAACAGAATTTTTGCCATTCCTGCCGAAACGGCGGAAATGCCACTAAAGCCGAACAGACCGGCAACCAATGAAACAATCAAAAAAAACAGCGCCAGTTTCAGCATGGCTTTCTTCCCCGCAAATCAGTCATGGGATTACAACGCCCCAGTAGCCGGTCCGTTGCGTTTTAACGCCGGCGCCGGATGAACAGGCTGGCCACAAAGCCCAGAAAGGATGCGCCCAGCAGCGCCACCAGCGGGCGGTCCGCCGTGAAATCGCGCACGGTATCGCAGATTTCGCCCAGCCCCTGCTGCGCCATGCCACCGGCATTATGCATGCGCCCTGACAGCGGGGTGCCGGAATCCCCGATAAAGCCATCCAGACCGTCCTGAAGGCGACCGACGCCTTCTTCCAGGTGCGCTTCGAGATTGGAGGGATTCGTCATGCTCTGTATTCCCTTTTGCCACTGCGCGGGGCAGCGCGTGTCTCCCCGCTCCCGCTACCAATGCCTGTCAGGCCCGCACGAGGCGGGCCAGGCGATCAGGCAGACTTATCATATCTCGGATGCCTGCCAATAGGCCGCAACCTCGCCGGGATCATCTTCCCCCGCGATAAGCTGGCGCATCCGCTCCGCCATGGCGCGCATGCCGGGCGCAGAATTGTCGCGCGGGCGGGGACCAACGCGGAAATCCCCACGCAGGCCCGCCGGATGTCCCTCAAGGATAATGATCCGGTCAGCAAGGATGAGCGCCTCATCCAGATCGTGGGTCACGAACAGCACTGTGCCATGGGTGCGGGCGTGAATACGCAGCAGTTCTTCCTGCAATCCGGTGCGGGTAATCGCATCCAGCGCGCCAAAGGGTTCATCCATCAGCAGCAGGTCCGGTTCGACCGTCAGCGCACGGGCGACACCAACGCGCTGCCGCTGGCCGCCTGAAAGCTGGCGGGGCCATCTGTCCGCCTTGTCGCCCAGCCCCACGAGTTCCAGCGCCGCCATGGCGCGCTCATGCCGCCGGGCCGCATTCAGCCCCAGCCCCTCAAGCCCCAGTTCCACATTGCGCCGTACGCTACGCCACGGCATGAGCTTGGCATCCTGAAACACCATGGCCGCCGGTCTGTGCGCCGCAACGGGGGTGGAGTGTAAATGGACCTGTCCCTCGGTCGGGCGCACCAGTCCCATTATCACCCGCAGCAGGGTGGACTTGCCCACGCCTGATGGCCCGAGCAGAGCCACGAATTCCCCACGCCGGATTTCAAGATCCACATGCCGCAGGATAAAGCTGCGTCCATGGTCATGCGACAGCCCGATATTCTCCAGCCTTACTACGCTGTCCGTCACGTTGCCTGCTTCCGCCCTGTTCCCTGTTTCCCCGCCACTCATCCCTGCCAGCCCAGCAACCGCCTGCGCACCAGCATGAACAGCGTATCGGTCACGGCGTAAAGCAGCGCCATGGTCAGCATATAGACCACCACCAGATCGGTCGCCAGCAGGCTGGATGCCTGCATCATCCGCGCGCCGATACCCGGCACGCCAAACAGTTCGGCCGCCACGACGGACATCCATGCCTGCCCCAGTCCCGTGCGCAGCCCCGCCAGCAGGCCGGGGGCGGAAGCGGGGATCACCACCGTCCGCAGCCGTCCCCAGAAGCCGCCATGACCGAAGGAAGCAGCCACTTCATACAGGTCGGAGTCAATTGCCTGCACCGCCCCATAGGCTGCATAAAAATTGATCCAGAATACCGAAATGGCGATAACGAATGTCGCCCCCGCCGTATTGAGACCGAACCACAGGATGGCGAACGGCACCCATGCCAGCCCCGGGATCGGCCGCAATACGCGCACTACGCCCGACAGCAGCCCATCCAGTACCGGCACCGCACCACAGAGCAGCCCCAGCACCGCCCCCGTTACAGACCCGATCAGCAGACCACTGAGGTAATGCGTCAGGCTGTCCCTGATGGCCTGTATCCACGCCCCGCTACGCAGTTCGTCCAGCCATGCCGGCCCAAGACTAGAAGGTGCCGGCAGCAGGCCGAAGGGAACCCAGCCCAGACGGATCGCGGCTTCCCAGCCGCCAAACAGCACGACAAGACCCACGGCCCCCAGCAGGGGCCGTAGCAGAACAGAACGGCGCAGGGTCACTGTGCGATCTGCCTGTAACTTTCCAGATCAAACAGCGCATCAACCGGTTCGGCCTTGCGAAGCAGTCCGGCCAGCACCTCGAAATCCTGCAACTGGCTGACCGCATCCACGATACGGGCCGGATCGGACACGTAACCGGCTGCCGATGCCTTCAGCGCCTCGATAATGATTTCCTTGGGCAGCATCCCGCCCCCCAGTGCCTGCTGCACATAGGGTTCAACCTGTTCGGGGTCTGTAGCCAGCAGATGCGTGGCCTTGACGAAGCTGGTGATGAACGCGGTTTTCCATGCCGCACGGTCCGGCGCGTTTTCATTCAGGATCGCCAGTACGGACCCCGGCTGGCCGGGCATCAGGTCATGACCGGACGCCAGAACACGCATGCCGGGCATACGATGGCGGATAATGGTCAGGGCAGGTTCACGCAGGATCGCGCCATCCACCGCCCCCGCAAGAAACGCCTGCTGTGCGGCGTCAATATCAATACCGATGATGTCAGCCGCCTGCGCTGGTTCCAGTCCGTTGCGGACCTTCAGCCAGTACCGCAGCAATGTATCCGGCACCGAGCCGAGCGGCTGGGCGGCAAGTTTCGGGGGGTGGCCAGCCTTCGCGGCGAAATCGGCAAAGCGCTGACGGACGGCTTCCGCGGTCAGGGCCTGCGGCTGCTCAGGCAGTCCGGCAGCCAGCGCACCGCGCGAGACGACTTCCAGTTCCTCAATCGCGGCACTGGCCACCACCTTCACATCTGCGCCATGGGCACGCGCCTGAAGTAGCGGCAGGACCCCTGCCACATACGCATCGATCTTTCCCGACACCAGTGCCTGAATGGCCTGCGGGCCTGACTGGAAACGCACAAGCTGCATGTCTATGCCCGCATCACGCGTCCAGTTCTTGCCCTGCATGACAAAAAGCGGCGCCGACCCGATAACGGGAATATAGCCCACCCGCACGGTCGCGGCCTGCGCCGCACTGCACAGACCAACCACGGCGGTGAAAGCGTAAAAGCTGCGGCGCAACACACGCCCTAAAAATCCTGTCATGGCGGAAGCCCTGTCTGCAATGCTGGTTAAATCCTGCATCTCGGTATTCTTTTAAAATATACACAAATACGATTGAATATCTATATCACGATAAAAAAATGTTAGATCGAAAAAGGGCACAAAAAAACCCGACCGAAGCCGGGCTTTTTTGGAAAGGATCAGATCCTTCACGCAGCAAGGTCTGCTGCCTGCGCCGTTTCCGGGCGCGGGCCGCTGTCCTGGCCTTTGGCGGACACGTCGCGGTCAACCAGTTCGATCACGGCCATGTCGGCCGCATCGCCGTGGCGCATGCCGGCACGCAGCACGCGGGTATAACCACCCTGACGCGTCTTGTAGCGCTCGGCCACCGTCGCGAACAGCTTGGACACGATCTTGTCGTCACGCAGCTGGGCGAAAGCCAGGCGGCGGGCGTGCAGATCGCCACGCTTGCCAAGGGTGATCAGCTTTTCCACAACCGGACGCAGCTCTTTCGCCTTCGGCAGCGTGGTGGTGATCTGTTCGTGCTTGATCAGGGCGACAGCCATGTTGCGAAACATGGCCAGTCGATGGGACGAGGTAACGCCGAGCTTACGGCCGGCAACACCGTGACGCATGATGTAATTTCCTGTTTTATCCGGTTCGGAGGATCAGAACGGCTCGTCGAGCCTCTTTGCCAGATCTTCGATATTTTCCGGCGGCCAGGCCGGTACGTTCATACCCAGTGAAAGCCCCATGGCGGTCAGGACTTCCTTGATCTCGTTGAGCGACTTGCGACCGAAATTCGGGGTGCGCAGCATCTCCTGCTCGGTCTTCTGAACCAGATCACCGATATAGACGATGTTGTCGTTCTTCAGGCAGTTCGCGCTACGGACCGACAGCTCAAGCTCGTCAACCTTACGCAGCAGGTTGCGGTTGAACGGCAGGTCATCCTGCGGCTCTTCCGTACGCACCGTGCGGGGTTCGTCGAAGTTGATGAACAGCTGAAGCTGATCCTGCAGGATACGCGCGGCAAGTGCCACGGCATCTTCAGGCGTCACCGCGCCATTCGTCTCGACCGTCAGCAGCAGGCGGTCATAGTCGGTGACCTGACCCACGCGGGTCTGCTCCACCTTGTAGGACAC